>Ga0247843_1002907_pt1 | contig 29581 bp, 24 predicted proteins | sample LaCruzMarch2017__FD_192420 | JGI IMG/M metagenome (GOLD analysis project Ga0247843, IMG submission 192420) | Freshwater microbial communities from meromictic Lake La Cruz, Castile-La Mancha, Spain - LaCruzMarch2017_8m | ecosystem: Environmental > Aquatic > Freshwater > Lake | place: Spain... | reverse complement strand
CATGGTCCATCAAATCATTTTTTGTTCTCTTAAATATTGAATCGTATCAGAACATCCTCCAATATGTTGTTCATCACAAATCACTTGAGGAAAAGTTGAACCCTCTCCAAACTCTGCATAAAATTGATTTCTATCAAAGTCTTGGCCAAGATTATAAACTACATATTTGAGTTCAGAAAGTTGAAATACTTGTTGAATCTTGGTGCAATATGGGCAACCATCCTTTGAGTAAATTGTGAAAGTCATTACAAACACCAAAATCCTGTGATGTATATATTATAATACACCATGTCAACCGTCAAGCTTGTGCCTCAGACCAACGTAGAACGAAGTTTGCCCCACATGTTCCTGTTGATAGGTATGCGTTGATTGCAAGAACATCAGGACCATTGGGGAAGGTTCCTCTGCCACCAATAGGAGTGTTGTTTAGTTCCTTTAGGTCTGATAAGTCTAATGCTCCACCATTAGAAGCAGATGTAACGAAGGAGAAAACAGTTTCTCCAGGAGCAGCAGACACTGTATTGGCAGTAAATGTATATGAAACACCACCTGCCCCAGAGTTAACCGAGTTTGAGAACTGAACATATTGATTGTTTGTATCATAATTAAAAATATTAACAACACGAGTACCTCCAGGAACACCAGATCCAGTAACAAAGAAACCAATACGAACAGCAGCAGTGTCAACCTTAGAAAAGATTTGATACTGGGTAAAATAGTTTTGAATAATTATGTTTGTTGCTGTTACAGATGCTGCTCCACCTGCCCATGTAACGTTTGATGCGTTAGTAAGTTGAGCAAATGATGGTTGTCCACCAGCACCTTGAGATGCTAGTCCAAACCAATTAATCGCTGCTGGATCTGTTGGATAATTTGATGGGTTTAATACTCCCTCAATAATAACTGCCTGAGATGAAGCACCGCTCGTAGGAGTAAATTCAAGAGACTTTAGAAGCAATTGTGCTCGGTTGATAAGTTCTCTTGATCCAAGGTCACCTGTGATAGCATTAGAAACGCTAGGGGCTAGACGAATCATGAAGAGAGTTGATTTTGTAGTTGTAAGAGTACCACCAACATACTGATAGTTAAAGATGTATCCACGATCATTATCAAACAATCCATCGGTCAAGAACGCAGAACCCCAGTGACTAATAATTGGAGTTGCTGTGTTGCTAATAAGAATCGCGCCGGTCGATTTTGGATGAGTGTCAGCTTCCCCTGCTGAATATGTTCTCGAAGATGCCGCAGAGAAATTGGAAAATGTTGCTGACCTTGTTGCTCCTGTTAAGGTGTTACCAGATTTGCCACTATAATTGATAAGTTCATTTTCAAGATAAATTGTTCCAGTATTTGGGTAGAGTGAAGCATCTACAAGAGGAATTGTATTTTGTGTTGATGTCATTTGTGAACTTAGTTTAGATCTTGGGCCCTCGTTAATAACTTCATAACGTACTGGTAGGTTACCAGATCTCATGTAAGCTTCTGTATTTCTGTTGTTGTGCTTCAGTCTGTGAACGAAGAGGAAGTTTCCATTAGGCCCACGAAGCATCCAATCAATAAATCCAGCACCATACCAACTGTACTGGAACCCAATCATTTGCATTTTATTGATCTTAATCTCATATCCACTTGGTCCAGTACCATCGGCTCGGTCAAGATTCCACTCGTTTTGTGGGAAAATGAAATCTTGTGTCAGAGTTGCTTTTGCTCCGGAAATTGATGTAGATCCTCTATAATCAGGAGTAACTGTTATAGATGTATTATTAAAAATTGAAGTGACAACATGAGACATACCCCTAATAACAATTCTATCACCAATTACCAATTGATCAACAAATCTAGTATTTGTTCCAGTAACATTATTGCTATCTGGACTCAATGCTAACGTTCCGGCAAGTTGAAATGTTGAAGACCTATAACCAACAGAAAGGTTAATCCCGTCATATTGCCAAAAAATACCATTCTGATCATCAAACGCACCGGCACGAACAGTTGCACCTTTCCACTTATAGAGAGATACTACTGGGGGTCTTCCAAGTTCTGGGGATACTGTCGAAAGAACTCCAGTTGATAGAACACTAAAAGTATTCTCATTAACAATTGCGTTTACAGTATAATGACCATCATAACCAGCACTCGTAATGTTACTCAACTGAACCTCGGCACCCACTTGAAGACCGTGCTCCGTATCGTCTGTCGTACATGTAATTACGCTTCCAGTCGAAATTCCAGAAGATGTTATATTTCTAAGATCATAACTTGGTGCAAATAATGCTCCGGTAGTATACATGATACCTTTTCCGGATTGATAACGAATATATTTTTTAGACTGACGAACAGCATGGGATGCATGTGATGGTCCACCAGTTCCTAGTTGAACTCCCCCATCAAATGGTCTATGAACGTAGAAACAATCAGGTCTTGGGTAAATTGTTCCGGCAAGTCCAGCGCCAGTAATTGTTCCAGTAGACTTGGCACTGTAAACAATTTGATTGGGTTGTGGAATATTGTCAACAACAACTGGTCCAGATGCCAAACTATGTCCAGCACCTGTTGAAGTAATTGCGGATATAATCGTATTTCCCGGAACAAGTCCATGATTGGAACTAAAAGTAACCCGTATTCTGGCCAAAGAACCAAATGAAATATTACTAGAATCTGCGATAAATCCTATAGTTGGTTCGGATATTGATACTGATGGGAAAAAAGTAACAGATGTTCCAACACTCGCACTTCCAGCAACAGTAATGGAACTAAGTGTGCCAACAATCGAGTTTGACAGATCAATATTAGTTATGGTCATTACCAAATCATTATTTGGTGTTACTCCACCTAAAGAAGATCCAAGAATTTTTAATTGATAATTTGGATAATAACCATTTCCCTTACTGACAATAGTGGAAGAATAAGAACCTTCAGATTTAGAAATATTAAAACTGGCATTATTACCAGAATTTGTTACTCCAATATTAGTATAATTTGCATTGCCACTATTGGATAAACCAGTATAAGTAAATGCAGCAACTCCACCTGAACCATCAACTCCAGTAACCGTAATTATTGCGTCGTTTGTAGAACTTGCCCCACCGAGAACAGATCCATCAATAACAATAGTATCGGAGACAGAATAATTTGAACCGGCGCCGGCGCCACCTATTAAGGGAGGATTTATCGTATAAGTTGTAGTTGCTCCACCAACTCTCACAATATCAAATACCGCACCAAAACCGGATCCAGATGAAACCCCACTTATATTATTGTAATTTGCCGAACTTGGGATCGCAGTTCCATGAGAAACGTCAGGAAACTCAGTTTCCCCAGTAACACCATCAAAATGAAGTAAAGCTGATGTAAATATATCGGTATATATAGAGGTTGTTGGAACAGTATATGATGTGTCAGGATATCTTGAATACCCCTTTGTAATTCTAAGTTCATCAAAATATGCATATGCACCAGATTCGTTGAGATAATTTGCACCAAGCCTGACACTCTTAACCCCGTAGCTATTGGTATCAGCAAAGTTAGAACCCTCTTGAGCACCATCAAGATACAATCTAGTAACACCACTTGTCCTTGAAACAGCAACATGGTACCACACACCAGAAGCTAATGTATTAGCACCATTAATAACAGTAGATCCTTCAAACAAATATCCTAAAGTCCCACCTGAGGCAATCGTAATACATGCTGCTACGTCAGTAGCAGTAGTCCTCATATCAAACAAAACTTCAGAAACACCAGTTCTATTACGATAAACAAAAAACTCAACTGTAAAGTCTCCAGTATTAAAATTAAAATCTAAATTTTGAGAACAAAAAATAGAATCTGTACTTCCAGATGTTGGGTTACACAAAAGAGATGATGTTCCAAATTTGGATTGAGACTGGGAAAGGACTGCCTCTCCTATTGGAGCAAAAAATTTATTTGTTGTAAAAGTCGTAATCCCACCAGAAGCATCAACTTCACGAACATTAATTATAAGGTCATTGGTAACATTGGATCCACCAAGAGAAGATCCCAGAGCAACAACTCTATCACCACCAGTGTATCCAATACCAGCAGTGGTTAAGGTGGGGGTATATCTTCCAGCAAATCTATTAATTGTAAATTTAGCTCCACTACCGGCACCAAAATTAAGTGGTGAAGCAGTCAATATTCCAATATTGCTGGAAGCACCAATAGAAACAGCATTATATGGATTCGAGAGAACTAATGTTGTTCCAGCAATACTATTAACAAAAGTTGATGTTCCAGTGCCATCATCAAGAGCAGATCCAACTTGAATATCAGTAGCATTTGTAACTTCGATAATGTTTGTTGCTGAAGTGACTGGTTGAGCAAATGTTGTGCTCACTGTAAGGGTTGTGATTCCGGTAACCTGAGTTCCAGTAACTAAATTTCCAAATGTAAGTGGAGACCCAATATTAGCATTATTCCCTCCTGTATATGCAATTCTGGAGGACCCAGTTCTTGTAATCAGTTTGGAAGCAAATGTTCCAGTTGATCCATTCGATAAAAGGGAGAATGTTGGAGATCCAATAGCAGCACCAGTATAAAAACCACCCCTTCTTAATTGAGTATATGTTGCGTAAAGGGAATCTCCCTGATTGTCACCAACTTTACCTTTAGCAACGTATCGAAAAGTGTTTGAAGATAAAACATCAGAAACAATGAATGAACCTTCTGCTCTTGAGGATCCCCTTAGAGATTCTAAGAGTCCAAAAATTCTAAATGGAGTACCAGAAGTCAAACCATGAGTTTCCGATGTAGTGACTGTAATTAACGATGAACCAACACCACCAGTTGGAGAACTTGCATCAGTAACCACCGCAGAAACCGAGATATCTGACCCAGGAATCTCAAAGGTACTTGGATATCCACGAAGTTGATCTATTGTCATCCACTTTGTTGGTTGAATCCCATATTCAAAATCTGCGTCAATCATAGATTGTGGAGACGCAGTTCTCATTCTCTCAATTGCATCAGTACCAAAATCATAAGGTCTGAACTTTACTTCATCAGATTCTACAAATATTTGTATAGAATCTGTAGAACTAAATGAAGAAGTGTCCGAGAAAAATCTAATAGTTGTTACGCCATTAGAAGCAGAACTCGCATATGGAAAGTCAGCATCAAACTCATCACTAAAAGAAACTGTAATTTGTTTAGTTGGATCAGAAAAATTATAAAGAATTACATTATCAGTAACGTTGGTGATAAGAAGGATTTTGTTTAATTGGATTTTATCCAATACTTTAATATTACCGACCCCACTAACTCCTGGAGTAAAGATGTAATTGGTGATCTGTTTTTTTGCCATTGAGAATTATCTCCGAATTGTTTTTATTATGAAAAAGCGATAGCAAATACACTAGAAGTGGAGTCAACATATGCTTTATTAGCCGCATCTAAAGATGATATTGCCATTCCAACATTTGTAACTCTATTATTTAGAGCATTAATTGTTCCCCCAACACTCAAATTTCCAGATAGAGTTGCAGAAGTAATATTAATATTGTTGTCAATATTAACAGTCGCAACACGATCTACATTAACAACATTCAAATTATCATTAAAATTGATTGTGGTTGATGATCCGACAGTTGTTCCTTTATTCTGTAGAATAATATTTGACCCAGTTACCGATTGTGGAATATTTCCTATTAAATTAGATGCGTTAATAGTGCCACTAAAAGATGTTGCTGTTAGAATCCCAGTTACAACCCCACCATTCTGAACAATTAATCTATTAGCAGTCAAATCATCAAACACAGCATCAACTGGAACCAAAGTGATCGATTCCTTAATACCATAAACAACGAAGTTAACATAAGAATAATCACTTGATGAACAAACCAACCTTTGGCCACCAGACAATTTCAAATCTTTTCTGACATAAGTTTGTCCAGGATTAATTTTTGCATCATATTCTAAAAATTGTGATGTAGTAAACCCAGCAAGAGAACCTGTGGTAATTCCAAGTCTCGCTAAAGCAGGAACAGAATTAAGATTGCAAGCAACCACTGTAACATTAGAATTATAACCATCTGGTGATGTGTATAAAGTTAACTCAGATTTTCCTGCAGTCTGCACTGATGAAAAATATCCAGATCCTGCCGTATTTGTTGAAGTTTCTCCATATAATACAAAATTAGTATCTGGACTATTTGATTTAACTAGAATACTGTGCCCGTTTCCAAAATAAATAGTATCAGTTTCAAAAGTTTCACCATAATTGATTATTCTGTTATAATGTAGATACTCTTGGTCAATGCCATTTGTTGAAATTGCAACCCTAACTATAACTGGACTATAATTTTTATGGGAAATTGAAACCTTTCCCTTCACCAAGTCAGAACCTCCTGATGAATATAAAGGTGTGTCCTTGTTTATAATTGGGACACTAGATGCTAACAGACCAAATGCCATAAACCAATAAGTACAATTTTATCTATTTAGTATTTTATGATTATATTAACAGGATACGCTGGGTTCATCGGACAAAATTTTTTAAACAAATTAAAAGACCGTGAATTAATTTTAATTGAAAAAGAAAATTGCTTTGAATTTCTTCAGAAATTTGATTCCTGGAAAAATGTTGAAACTATTTTTCATCAAGGGGCAATTTCATCTACAACTGAGACAAACATTAGATCAATTTACAATAGTAATGTTGACTTTACGCTATCTCTTTTGGAATGTGCTATAAATTATCAGATTCCAATAAAATATGCTTCGTCAGCTTCGGTCTATGGCAATACTACAGGAGAAATTAATCCATTAAACCAATATGCAATTTCAAAACTTCAAATAGATTATTACGTATTAGAAAATATTGATAAATTTGCATCAATTCAGGGATTTAGATATTTTAATGTTTATGGTAATGGTGAGGATCATAAAGGAGATCAGGCATCCCCCATCTCAAAATTCACCAAACAAATTAAAAAAACTGGCAAATTAAATCTGTTTAAAGGGTCTGATAAATTTTTAAGAGACTTTATTTGTGTTGATGATGTTGTTGATGTTGTATTAAATAATAATTCATCTTCGGGAATTTATGATCTTGGAACGGGATCTCCAGAATCATTTCAAAAAATTGCGGAATTAATAGCAGAGAAAGAAAATGGGGAAATTGAATATATCAATTTCCCCGAACACCTGAATGGTAAATATCAAACTTACACTTGTGCTGATATGAATTGGATTGGTGATTATAAATTTAAGACTGTCAAAGAATATCTCCAGGGATAATTCTTATACTATCATCATCAAAATGCTGAGTTGAAAATTCAAACAACTCAGTATCTTCGAGTGCTTCCATTTGATGTCTCAATCCAGGATAGACATAAAAATTATCACCTCTCTCCAATATTTTACAGTTAGAACACTCAATCGAATCGTTTTCACTATAATGGAGTAAAATTTTACCAGACTGAATATAAAAAGTTTCATCCTTAATAATATGATAGTGCCATGAACATTTTCCACCCTTGACAAAATAAAGAAGTTTTCCACAATACTTTTCCGTATTGACAATCCACTTTTCAAATCCCCAACCTTTGGGGACCAATTTAATTTTTGAGTAATTGTTTGACATCATTCTCTGTTAGTACATAAGTTCCTTGATTTTGAACGGCAATAGCAGATGCTCTGTTTGCCATCAGTATTGCCTTTTCAATATTTTCATAGTGAAGGTATCCATAAACTAAAGTAGCAAGGAAAGTGTCTCCTGCTCCTGCAACATCATAAACCTTTACTTTCTCTGCTGGATATAAAGTGTAGTTATATAGACACCCCTCCCCACCCTTAGTTACAATTAAATTTTTACTTGGATAATCTTCTTGCAAATTTTCATATTCAATGTCGTTAATTTTAATGAAGCAATTTTCTTTTTTGGGAAGAGTTGTTTTTTTACTATCAACAAAAATTGGAACATTACATTTTTCTACAATATCAAATAATTTATTTTCAGTAATATATCCCTTATTATAATCAGAAATAACAACTGCATCAAAACTATCTGTTGATATTGGTAAAAGAAATGGTTTAACAACGTCCTCAACATCTACACGAAGAAGTTGTTGATTCGATTTCTCATCAATCATTCTTGTCTTAACAATTTTTTCTGTATTAGTCAGAAAAGTAATTTGCATATTAAACGATTGGAGATTGAGGCAAACATTTCCTGCCATACCGGATTTGATTTCAGATTTAGAAAACTTCATCACCGGAACAGGAGCTTCTGGGCTTAATCGAGTACACTTTCCATAAATGTATTCGTCTTCACAACTGTCTCCGATCAATAATACTTTGTATTGTTTTTGTTGTGGCATATTCTTCTATACGATCAAAAAATTTTAATGTTTTTGTATGCTGAGATCCTATGATTGTCTCACCTTTCCAGTCACTTCCTACAACCATTATATCAGGTTTTATAATTTTGACAAGATTTTCTAATTGCTCATCACTCGCAAAAGAAAGAACTACATCTACGGAGTTAAGGTTCTGTAGATGAAAAATTCTTTCTTTCAAATTATAAACCGGCCTGGACTCACCTTTCTTTTCTTTGACTCTTTCATCAGTATCAATTGCAACATATAAAAAATCTCCTAAACTTTTTGCATAGTTTAGGAGATGTATATGGCCAGAATGAATTAAATCAAAAGTACCATTTACAAAAACTTTTTTCATTCATTCGGAATATGAACAAGTTTTTGAATTTCGGGAAGATACATATATTCAATATCACTCATCTTCAAAGTATTAATACCATCTTCAACAGTCTCAACCAGAGGATCTCCACCAAGATTAAAGCTTGTATTAAACAGAATGGGAACTTCACTCAGTTTTTCAAAAGCATCGATCAGATTATAATAGTGCTCGTTCTGTTCTGTAGTTACTGTTTGAATGCGACAGGTCCCATCAACGTGAATCACTGAAGGAATCTTTTCTTCAACTCCAGAATGACACTTGACAGCATACATCATGTGAGGAGTTTCATCACGACCAGCAAGATCAAACCAATCATGAACTTTATCTTGCTTGATAGAACAAGCAAAAGGGCGGAACCATTCACGATGCTTCACCGCATTCACAATATCTTTACCATCCTTAATGGTAGGATCAAAGAGAATAGAACGATTACCCAGAGCACGAGGACCACCTTCTGAACGACCTTGATATATGGTAACAATATTACCTTCACGAATCAGTTTCGCAACTTCATCATAAGAAGTATCAGTTACTTCAAGTCCATTAAGAGCATCTTCATATGTAGTAGGATCATACTGAGGTCCGTAATAAACAGATGCCTGTTTCTTAGGAGACTTCTTAGCAGAAACATCGTGCCAGATGTAGTTAGCACCACCGATTGAAGTGCCACCGTCATGAGAGATCGGTTCACAATAGATATTCAGATCTGGGAATGCTTTAAGATACTTATAGTTTGCAACACAGTTCAGTCCATATCCACCACAAACAACAATATTCTTTTCACCAGTTTCCTCGTGAGCCTTACGAATAAGTTCAATCATACGATTCTCAGTTGCTTCCTGAATGGCATATGCCATATCCTTTTGAATATCAGTATACTGACCTTCTTGATGATTCTCAACATCACTAATTAAAATTGGATATCTTCCAACATTAATTTTGGCACCATTTGGATAAGTTGGAATAATTAACTCACGATTACCCCAACCATTGCTGAAAAACTTAGGAAGGTCTTCATTTGATTTACCATAAGGAGCAAGACCCATCAGTTTACCTGCCTCAATAGCAGGGAAACCACAATACTCAGTTACAGCCTCATACATTTTTGTATGTCCGGGATATTCGGTTAAAAATTCTCCAGGTCGAACCTCATTACATCCAATAGGAGTCTTTGTTCCAATATGCTTGTATATTGGTTCAAATTTTTTGGGATACGAAGATTTAAAGATCGTTTCAAATTCAAATAAAACATCATCAACACCCTCATACTGAAGGAAACTTCCAGCGCCATCTGCAATCACACAGGCGGCAGTTTCAAATCCAGAGTTATAAAAACCACATGCACCGTGCATTTCATGATGAATGAGGTCAATAAAATGAACCCTAAATTCAAATTTTTTCTTAGCAAGTTTTCTCACCCATCCGTGATACATATCCTCGCCAGTCCAATCAAGTTTTGGACCATGCCGATGGGTATGGCACACAACAAGATGATCAATATGATCTACATAATCAAATACTTTAGCAAGACCGAGTAATGGTGATCCATCATATTTCATTTTTGAGAGACGTTCCTCTTCAAGATAAAAAATAATTTCACCATCCCTCATTAATGTTGTGCTCCCATTATGTCCACGAGCAACTGATGCAATAATTGTCATATAAATTTACCTTTAATTATTTTTTGATAGGGGCAAGAAATCCAGATGCTTTTTTTACTCCATTTGAAGATTTTGTATCATCTTCAATTAATCCCTCAATAATATTCTTTTTTTGTTTTAAAGGGTTACCACTCAATGTTGGTGAAGTGGCAAGAGGTGCCGGAGAGGACCCACAAGAAGTATTTTGTTGCTGTTCGGTTGGAAGGATGACAGTTTCTACTTTTTTGACATAAAATTTATTCAGCAATTTATCAACGGATTGAATAACAACATCCTCGATCTTATCATTCATTGCCATGATACCATCATTTACTCGTTGAGTAACTTCATCCATCGTAATACGAATAGGATCATAAATTCTCAACCCCTCACCCATGTCAAGAACTTCAAATTTTTCACAATTTGGATAACTAATATTTTCCTTACATGTGGCACCAACAACTACTACAGCAGGAATATCGAGTGAATATGCAAGGTGCTGTCCAACGGAATCACACCCAAGAAAAAGATCTGCCTCAGCAATAATTCCACTCCACTGACGCAAATCAATTCCTCTAGGAGTAGCAACTGGATCTTTACATCCCTCTTTCTGAAAATCAAATTCAATTTCTCCCATATAAACAACCGCATAATTTTTTTTCTGAAGTTTCTTTATCAAACTAATCACATTCGATAACTCAAAACTTCTTCCACTGGAATCAGTAACAAAGTTTCCTACTACTTGAATTCCTCTGCCAAAGGGTTGAAAGACTACAATTTTTTCTTTTTTTGTTTTTTGTCTGACATCCTCCATCACAAATTTTCCAGAAATTGTTTCTTGTCTAGAGAGTTTGATTGTTGGTTTTTGAAGTTCTCTAATACCCTTTCCGTTAATTTCAATATCAAATGCCTGAGAAAGATTGCACTTTTGATTGTAGTATTCCCAAACACGATAGGGTTCGGTAGTTACTATATCCATATCCTTCAATTTATCTCTGAAAAGATTTTTGTGCCAATGATCATATACTTTAGGATAAAGAGATGCATGTCCTTTAAAAAAATCAGTTCCTCCTTCGCAAACGATTAAAAATTCTTCATTTGGATTATCTTCTTGATACTTTTCAAATGCAGGAATCGAGCAAACAACTCTCCCAGCACCACCATTTACAAAAAATGCTTTAGATCTCATACTCGCCTCAATGGACATATTTGAATTATACACTAATATTTATTAGACGTAAAGAGGGGGGTAATATTACTACTACCCCCCAAATATTCGTAGTAGTAAATTATAAAACTTATTCAGCTGTTGGTTCTGGAGTCGAAGATTTACTTACTTTAATTTTAAACCTCTCTGGTGGCTCCGGAGCCAGTTTTTCTTCTTCAGTTAGTTCTGCCGATGCCAATGCTACCCAATCATATACTTCTTCATTTATGCGAATTGGTAGTTGAGGAGGTTCTATTACTTGTACTGGTGGTAAATTTTCAGAGGTATCTGACACCAATCCAGCATTTTCACCTGTCCAATTAGCATTCATTCTAGGATCATTTGGAAATGGAATCATCCATGGAGAATCTAGATATTCTGCAAATTTTACTGGAACATCTTTAAAGTCTTTAATAAAGGTATCCCAAAGTTTTTTTTGTTGTGAGGTATACTCTTCTGTTGAAGTCTGAACAATATTTTCAAGAATTGAAGCATATGAGGTTTCAAAATGTTCTCTTGTAATATGAGGTTTTCTCATTGGGTATGGTTTTTTCCATTCCTTTTTTTCTAAATCATATTCAATATCTCCATATTCTATAGTATGATCCGGCATAATTGGATCAGGACGACTATAAAAAACTTCACCAGTTACCGGATGTTTGTATTCTTTCTGTGGAAGATCACCTGCCAATTTTGGAAATACACATGAAAGTAATACTGGATCCTTATCAAATTCAATCGGAGCATGATAGCAATCAAGTCCAGTATAAGTATCACATCTAATGTCATTCTCTTCCTGGGTTGCTTCATCCTCATGAGCAATCCAACCTTCACAATCACGAATAATATTTGTGAGTTTGTCTACAGTCACATAAACTTTCTCGGGACCCTCATATTCCCACTCACCCTTCAGACCAAGTTCCATTGTCTGTGCCAGATACTCATCTGGTAAATCATAAGTAAATTTCTTTTTAATGTTTGCCATAGTAATAGTTAATACTCCTTTGTTTAATATTTATCAAAGATACCTTACGGTTACACGAACGGCACCTGCCCATCCTTGCTGGCCGCAGCAGCAACCGCCAGCGCAGACAACGGCAGATGGACCACCCAATCCAGGAACATAAGAAATATCAAGGTGACCACCAAATCCAAGATATGAAGCTGCCTGACATTGAGCACAAAAGAAGCATGAAGAGTTGTCTGGTTGGGACATAACAATATGCCCACCCCGTTGATTTACAAGACCTCCTGGATAAGGAATATATACTTTATTCCATGTTCTGGATTCTGTACAGTTTAATGCATATGCTCCTGGAAGTCCATATGCCCCACCATCAGCACCATAATAAATGGAACAACATCCAACACAACTTGTATTAAGTCCAACAATATCCATAAATCCACCATAACCATCTTTTGGACTATCTGTGCTGCCAATAGAAGTTTTGAAATGGCAAATGCCAGGGCCCTGTAGACAACATGCACAAAAACTACATCCTTTTTTACCACCTTCAGCACAAAAATTGGTCAATCCTGTTCCCACTACATATGTTTTACATCCGTCCCTTCCAATTTGCTCAGGAACTCTACATGTAATTCCGGCAATACAGAAATTATATACAGTTCCAGAAGTCACTCCAGTAACAGTTTTGTACGCATATGCTCCAGCACCACCAGGAATACCATAAGAACAACAACAGGCACCAGCACCGCCGCCACCTCCACCCCAGATTTCAAAGGTGATTGTGGTAGTTCCAGTTCCTGGATATGAAGGAACTTTCCAGCAACAATAACTGTAATTATTATACCCCATCGTGGTATCACCGGCAGGAGCAGCACAGAGAGTTTCCTCTTGGCTGGCGCAAGATCCACACATATGAGCAGAAAAATAGGTTGTCTGACCTTCTCGCAATCTACCAATTCCACCGGAATGAATCCCAGTAAAATTGGTATCTGAAGATCCAAGTAGTGTTCTAAGGTTTGCCATCTTTTTAAAATATTCCTCTTAGTTAATATTTATCTGTATGTGATTCTTATGAATCCAGGAGTGCCCCTGTTACCCCAGCAGCAACTGCCAGTGCAGGATGTTGCGGATGGAGTTCCTTGTCCTCTCATACCACCAGCACACTCTGCACCACCTGGCCATTCACCCATGGAACAAAAAGTTCTTTCATGAATACACGCATTACCTTCATTTCTACGGATATTATAACGGGTACATTTATCTCTAAATCCACCAGGTTGTGCTAATCCAATTCTTACAAAGCAATTATTTCCACAGATACAATCTACGCGGAACCAACCAGGTCTACCAGCAACTCCGAAGTCGGCACCATAATAGCAAGAACAATCACATCTAAAACATGTAGAAGATGGGTCAAGAGTATAGCAACCAGCAGAGTTCCAGGCACTTGGTCCTGTTCCACCTGGTCCAAATGTTCCAGTTAAGTTTGCACCATGAGCATCATGGAAGATATAGCAGCAGGTGCGTCCTGGCATTCCACCTTCCGCACAAAAGTTGGTGAGCCCACATCCAGTAATATATGACTTACATCCAGTGACGCCAGCACAACTTACTGAACAAGATGAAGGTGGTCCAATAAACAGCAGATAACACATTCCACCAAGAGTATCAAGTCCAAGATCTCTGGCACAAAGAGTTTTCATGGCATATGCGCCAGAACCACCTGGAGATCCTTGTTGGCAACAGCAAGCACCAGCACCACTTCCACCACCACCCCAGATTTCAAACTGAACGGTAGTTACTCCTGGCAACACACAATATCCTGGGCACCATTGACGATATGAGACGTCCTGTGAAGTTAACCAACAATATCCAGGATACATGTTGGTGAATCCATCAACAAGAACATTTCCCCAACCATTTCCCCACTGAGTAGATTTAAGTCCACAAGTGCGTTTTTGGAGTTCTGCTTGAGTTTCTGTATCTAAAAGTTTTCTTAGGTCAGACATTGTTTTTCCTCCTTAACCGTAGGTAATGATAACTTGACCACTGCCACCACCACTGCCGGTGTAGCAAGTCCCGCCAGTTGACGCAGCAGTCTCTCCACCAATACCGGGAATTGTTGAACATGGGGCGCTGCTACTGCCAGTAGCATATCCAAAACTCTCTGCAGCAGCAATGTGCTCGGATGGACTATAATCCATGGCGCCATATCTCCGAGCAATCCATCCACCACGAGTATTAATCAGTCCACCAGGGTATGGCATATATTGTAAAACCATGCACCAGTCGGCGGCAGATTGATTACAAGGAGATCCGATACCTCCAGGAAGTCCTCTTGCTCCACCATCGGCACCAAAATATGGGGCGCAGAATCTACAACCATAATATACTGCACCATAACAAGTGTTTAAATTACAATTAAATTTGACTCTTCTACCACAAGATCCAAAAGTATTACCAAGTCCAACTAAATCCCAATATCCAGTTCCTTGACGGCCGTTACAAAAACGAGAATTATCATACATATCAAAAGGATTAATTGCACCAGTACCATATGACTGCCCTGGTTGCATACAATGACATAGATTAGGAATACCGAACCTTGCATTTGAATCCACCTCAACTTGATTGGTGGAAGTGCATCCCATGCAGTTATTACCAGAACCATAATTACAAATCGTCGGATAATCGCACATGCAGAATCCAGATCCATTACAATTACTAGAACCTCCTCCACCACCCTCGGCACAGAAATTATCTAAACCATATCCAACAATAAATGACTTAAATCCTCTATCACCTTTAAGAAAAGGAGATCGGCAACCCATTCTTCCAATACAAAACTCATATACACATCCACCCAAATCTTCTCCGGCACAGATACACTTGTATGCATATGCTCCTGATCCACCAGGAATTCCCCACATACAGCAACAGGTACCAGCACCGCCGCCACCTCCACCCCAGATTTCAAACTTCAAAAATGTGGTGCCCATGGGTGGTTTCCACACAAAACATTCTGTACAGCAGTGATATCCAGAGGTAAATATATTACCCATAACTTTCATTTGCTTATATTCTGATCCAGGAAAACCTGGAGCAAAAGAAGTAGAAACTCCAGCAAATGAAGGTTGCCCTCCAATTACTGCTGGCAAAGACTGAGCAGTCTGAATACCAGATACAGATGTTTCGTCAATTAAGTCTCTTAAATTAGACATTGGTTACTCCGAAGTATAACATTCTTTTTTTTCAATTATGAATTAAGAAGAACCCAACCAAAACCAACACCACTATAAAGAAGTTCTACTGAGTTATGAGGAATGTTAAGAACCAGATTCTCGTTCAAATTAGCAATTTTGGTTGTGAGGGTATTAATACCAACAGTGACATTATTGGTTGACCAAGAACCTGTGGCATCAACAATAGAAATTTTATCACCAACATTTGCTTGGTCAGCAGAAGGAATGTTGATGAGAATTGGTGCGGATGTGGTATTTACCACATATGTTTTACCAGCAGTAGCTGTATATGGCGTATTAGATACGGTCACAACTTCTGAGGTAAATGTTGAGGCAGAAATAAAGCGTCCCATTTTTGTTAATTGCTCCTTATACAGATTGTTCTACGCCGTAAACGTTAACGCTTACGTTTGTTGAATTTGAATATGCGATAACCTTTCTACCAGCTTCAAGCACCAAACCCGTTCTTTCTAAAACGCCGTTGGGAGCGATAAAAGATTCATACTCAATATATTCACCGTTTGTGGGTGTAGCAGTGGCAGCAAGTGCTACTCGTACTGCAATATCAGAGGCATTTCTATTTGAAACGTTAACATTAACATATGATAAAGTGCTAGTAGGCACTGTATATACTAATGTATTTGTTGTAGATGCAAGTGATACTTGTCCTAATACTCCAGAAGCCATTTAAGTCCCCCAATTTAATTAAAATCATTTATATGTTTATTTATAATAAAAAACTCCTTAGGTTATGCCTAAGAAGTTGCCAACCAGTAAATGAACGATCTTGACTTGATAATTGAAGTGTCAACATAGGTCTTAACTGCTGCCTGGGTAGCGACCTTTTCATTACTGTTTTGGCTTAAGGTACCATCAACAGCAAACTCATTAATTTGAGCTCCCAGTTGAGCACCAATTGATCCCAATCTCAATGAGGTCAAACCAGACAAGTCAAACGCAGAAGCATTCAAAGTGGCAGCACCAGTTGCCTGGTTAACACGGAAATACTTACCAACACGGAAGTTACCATTTTGGTCAGTAGACACATAGTAAACACGACCAGGATAACCTTCTGTAACCTCTCTAGAAGGAATTGGATCTACAGTTGGAACACCAGGCCAGTTAGTTGTTGAAGTCCCACCAGTTCCAATCTGAAGGAAGTCATGACCTGTTAAACGAACTTGTGAGTAGAGATATCTAATTTTAAATGTTTGCCCATCAAAACATGAATTTGGTTTTTCTTCCGCAAGAACTATAATCATATTTCCAGTAGAATCTGCCGTAATTCCAGTAACTCTTACAATTTCATTATCAATTCTCACAAAATTAGTGGTCGTAAATCCAGATGTTGTTGTAACTCTCATTTGAGTAGAAACACCAGTAAAATCCTTTAAAGTCTGTGCGGTTAGTGTATTTGGAAATCCAATCGCAGTGATCGCAGCTCCAGAAGATACAGAAGAAGCAGAAGTCCCCTCAGATGCTCTAGTCACATCAATCTGATTACCACCAGTAAATGTGTTGATAAGCATCAATTCTCCACTAGGAGAAAGAATATATCCCCCCTGTTGGAATCCTCCAGTAGAGTTTACTGGAATCGCAGTATCTCCTGCACCAACAGCAGATGTAAGTGTAGTTGTGTTTGAAGTAAATGGTAAATTTTTCATAACCTTGATGCCACCAGTATGTCCTGCGGCAACTGTGGTCAATTGGCCCCTTTGAATGTCGATGCTACCCCTTCCGTCAGGACCAACATAAGACACATTTTGAACCACATATGTAAATGGGTCAGCACCAGTAATTGTAGTGCCAATTCCAGAAAGTGTACCTCCATATCCCTGGCCAGTCACAAATTCAATACTTCCACCCTCATCAACTTGGGAGGTAGTGACTCCAGTCAACACAAGAGTAAATCCTTTTTGTCCTATGTTTGCATCAGTATTATTTGTCAAGTTAGCTTCTGTTCCACTGGTCAATCCACGAATAACTTCGTTTTGAAGGAATCCTGAACTAATCCCCACATTAGGTCCCTTTGTGATAAGGGTGTAATAAATTGTTGCATCCCCGGTCTGAACTGAGTTAATAATACCCTGGGCACCAGAAGTAGTTCCTCGAATTCTTTCATATTGAACAAATCCTGGAGCAGTTAAGGTTTCTACATTATAACTCAGTTTTAAACCTTCAACTTTTCCCTGCACAAATGGTTCATTCTGGTTATATCCAGAAGAAACAATAGCAAAATTTCCCCAAGAACTGTTCCCAGCAAGGGACCTAATTCTACCTCCACGAGTTGAAGTATATGAAATATGACAATAATATGTAAAGCACGAAACCATCTCAGCAGATCCATTATTGGTCACCCAGAATCCAACACCATTATCGTGAATATTTGTCCAAGAGTCAAAAACAATCGATTTGTTTGATCTTAAAGCAGAAGAATCATATTGTTGATGAGTCTTACCATCAACAATAGCACCTACACCACCAGATGAAAGAGCAGAACAGTTTGAAACATATGGAGATTTGATAATAGGTGAAGAAGGATTAAGTCTTACGTATACGCCCCTTACGGTCGCATTGTTCATGTCATTTTGATTTGCTGTAAACGTAAGGGTTGTTGTGGAAGCTATTTGACTGATATCAACTTCAACTTGAGTTGTGCTAATAAAATTAACGATCTTCGTGCCAGCGGCAATGCCGCCACCAGTAACGGTTGTTCCAACTAAATCTGGAAAAAGATCTGACGATGTTAATGTTGTTCCTGAGATTGAACCAGTTTTCACTAATACAGTTCCTGCGGCCGCAAATCCAGACAAACCTTCCATAACAATATCCTTAAGCATTGTTTTATCGCTGAGATAAAACATTGTTGTTTCACTGTTAGTTCTTGTAGATACTTGATTAATAACAATGTCAGTAGCACCATTTTCCCAAGTATCTCCAGTGTTCCATTCGGAACCACTAACAGTCATTATTTCAATTATATTTTGGGCATAGTTTGACTCCATAATGCGAGCCACCTTAGTTCCTGCCCCGTTAGAAATTGTAGTTCCGTAAGAAATTGCTCCCGCAAGAGGAGTATTCAGAGTTATGATTTGAGTTTTAGAATTTCCAGATGCTGCTACAATTTTAGTTGTTCTAAGGTTATCCCCAACAATTGTTACGTTTTGTGGAACAATAATTGGAAGAATTTCTTCATAAGTACCAGCCTTTACATAGATTGTAGCAGGTCCAGTAACAATTCCAACAGCATAAGATAGAGATGCGAAAGATCTACTAATGCTACTACCATTAAATGAATCATTACCCTCTTCAGTCACATAAAAAACTGGAGCGGTAACATTATTATTAGACCACCCAGGAATACCTGTAGTAGTAACACCAAGAACTTGCCCACTCGATCCAATTGGTAAGGCAGCAGGGCCTGCTCCACTCTTATAGATTAAATCTCCAGTGGCAGAAAGAACATTATCTGCTGCTCCTTCTGTCAGTGGATTCCAATAATCTCCAAGAGAATCTGTTTCTGGTGTGTGATTTAAATTAGTTGAGGCAACACTAACATAACTGTTACTATTTCTTGAAACTGCATCTCCAAGTTCATAAGTTGTTAAAGAACTCCAAGCACTCTTCCACTCAAACCCCTTAACAATCAAATCCCACTGAGTTCCATATCCAACAGCAACAGGACTAGTGGTTTTACCAGCACCAGCAATACCAATATTATTTTTTGCAACATATGAATATCCACCAAATCTTACAACTTGTCCAGGAACATAAGCAGTGGTAGTACTCCAGGAACCAACAAATGATAATCCAGTTGATAAAATGTCCCAGTCATTTGGATATGAACTAGGTGACTTATTGGTATTGACAGTTTTTGAGATATAATTATAACCACCAAAGGAGACAACATCACCAGTCTGATAATTTGTACCAGAATTATATGCTGCTTCAAAGTTGAATCCACCAAAATATTGTACCATATTACTGGAACTAAAACTTCCAGTAGATGTAAATGCTGTTGTTACTCGATATTGGGTATTACCATACTTAAGAATATCATTAACTTTGTAAAAAGTTGAAGAAGTCCAATCTCCGACATTCCTAATACCTTCTACATGCAAAGACCATTTAGCAAGGTCAGTAGCATACCAGTTACTTTCCGATGATACTGAAGTATGGTTTGTTGTACAAACATATGTATTTGCACCAAATTTAACTATATCATCGATAACATAAGCAGTAGATCCTGCCCAGTCACCTCTCCAGTTAAATTTTAATCTGCCAAGTCTAAAGTCAGCCATGTTTTTTTAATTCCTTACTTAGGTCCTGCGGTGTTATGATCATAGTTGCCACCAAGACGAGCAACCAAATACCCATCATCATCAATAAAGTAAGTCAAGTTTCTAAAATCGAATCTATACTGTTGATATTTATCTGCTGGATGATTTTTATATGATTTATCCTCTGTCGTTTCATCAACATAATCAACGCCATCCAAAAATCCGGGATACTGTGTCCCATCAGTTCTATAAAAATCAGCAACTTCAGCAGAATCCGTAGATCTCACTTTAGTATACCAAAGCATTCCATCATCCGTAGAAGTGGCGGTTGAACCACCCCTACGTAATGCATGAACAAAAAAATCTGTAAGGTCAGATACGATCTTTCTACCTCCACTATCGGAAGAAGAAGATGATGCTGTTATTCCACTTAAAAACATTGTCATACAAATACCCTCCAGTAAGAACCTTCCCAAACTAAGTCAACAAAAGCACCAGCAACATCACATACCAAAGGAGAATCAATCAATCCTTCAAAGTCTTTAAATTGTTGTCCGGATTGGGAATTTACTATAAGATTATTTATACTCCAATAAGATTCAGAGTCAATTAATGTTATATAATCACCGACATTAACAAGTGATGGAAGTGTAACTTGAAATGATTGAGAACTTGTGTCTACAAAATATTTTATATTTGCATTCAAATTTGAAGTTGAAGAAATTCCAGTATATCTTGCCTTAGAAACCTCAAACCCACCAACTGTTGTTCCATCATGAACTCTAAGTACTTTTTTAGTAGTATCAACAGTTACCTCAGCTAAGGCACCAGTAAAACTTGAATGTTCTACCTCAGTACCCTTTCTTAACTGTACTCTTTTTGTATTTGCCATTTGGGTGATTGACTATAATTATATTTATTAAATAATATAAATCCTGCTCGGCCGTGGTGCGATATAGACAACATACTGAGAATTATAAACTTCACCATTAATATTGACAATAACATATCCATTGTAATTTGATTTTGCAAAAGATTCTTTTGTATGGCTGGTAAACTTAAATAGAACCTTAGTATCATCTGGAGATACTGCTGTTGATTCTGTTGTGCTAGAGAATCCAAAGAGTGATCCAGAACCAATGTGAGAACCAGTCCGTTTTTCTACAGAGTTTCCGAAGAAAGTAAAGAGTGTTCTAGTATCATCTGGAGATACTGCTGTTGATTCAGTCTTACTGATGAAGGTAAAGAGTGATCCAGAACCAATATGTGGTGCAGGAGTAATGGATTCAGTAGCAGATCCAGAAATACTAAACAGAACCCTGGTATCATCTGGAGATACTGCTGTTGATTCTGTTGTACTGGAGAATCCAAAGAGTGATCCAGAACCCACATAGGATTCTGTATTCTTCTCAATGGCAGATCCAGAAATACTAAACAGAACCCCAGTATCATCTGGAGATACTGCTGTTGATTCTGTTGTACTGGAGAATCCAAAGAGTGATCCAGAACCAATATGTGGTGCAGGAGTAATGGATTCAGTAGCAGATCCAGAAATACTAAACAGAACCCTGGTATCATCTGGAGATACTGCTGTTGATTCAGTCTTACTGATGAAAGTAAAGAGTGATCCAGAACCCACATAAGATTCTGTGTTTTTCTCAATGACAGATCCAGAAATACTAAACAGAACCCTGGTATCATCTGGAGATACTGCTGTTGATTCTGTTGTACTGGAGAATCCAAAGAGTGATCCAGAACCCACATAAGATTCTGTGTTTTTCTCAATGACAGATCCAGAAATACTAAACAGAACCCTGGTATCATCTGGAGATACTGCTGTTGATTCTGTTGTACTGGAGAATCCAAAGAGTGATCCAGAACCCACATAGGATTCTGTATTCTTCTCAATGGCAGATCCAGAAATACTAAACAGAACCCCAGTATCATCTGGAGATACTGCTGTTGATTCTGTTGTACTGGAGAATCCAAAGAGTGATCCAGAACCCACATAGGATTCTGTATTCTTCTCAATGGCAGTACCAAATATTTGGATTTCAATCGTTGTTTGAGGAACTTTTGATGTTTTTGAAGATTTTGAAAGTCCAGAGAAATTGAATAATGTAGTTTTTTCAGAAGTTTTTATACTAGACGATTCTGAAGATCCACCAAGACCAAAGAGTGATCCAGACCCAAAATGCTTAAGTCTAAAGATCGTAATTGCACGAGATCCATCTCCAGGAATTCCTGGAGAACTCTTACCAAGAGAAATACTACCGGTTCCAACATATCCAAATGCTCTCTGTTCATTAGAAGCAGCACCAGCAATACTAATATATCCAACTGAAATAATATCAGTCTCATAATTATGAGTTCTACTATTATCTGAAGATCCATCAATTTCAAAAAGTACATCATCTTTTGTTGGAATTACAAGTAGTGATTCTGTTGTGCTAGAGAATCCAAAGAGTGATCCAGACCCAAAATGCTTAAGTCTAAAGATCGTAATTGCACGAGATCCATCTCCAGGAATTCCTGGAGAACTCTTACCAAGAGAAATACTACCGGTTCCAACATATCCAAATGCTCTCTGTTCATTAGAAGCAGATCCAGAAATCTTAAAGAGTTGTATGGATTCTGGTGGATTTGATCCAATCGATTCAGTTGTACTGGAGAATCCAAAGAGTGATCCAGAACCAATATGTGGTGCAGGAGTAATGGATTCAGTAGTATTACCAGAGAACTTAAACAGAACCCTGGTATCATCTGGAGATACTGCTGTTGATTCAGTCTTACTGATGAAGGTAAAGAGTGATCCAGAACCCACATAGGATTCTGTATTCTTCTCAACGGCAGATCCGGAGAAAGTAAAGAGTTGTATAGATTCTGGTGGATTTGATCCAATCGATTCAGTTGTACTGGAGAATCCAAAGAGTGATCCAGAACCAAAATGCTTAACACTGAATATTGGATCAGATGATCCTTGAACTTTAAATACACCATCTCCAAGGTGAATTGGTGTAACATATACTTCAACTTCACCAGAAAGTTTTAGTGAAGTGCCAAAAACATTTGCAATGATAGAAGAAGGAGTTTGTGCAGATCCCCCAACCTCAAAAATTCCAAATGGTAAACGGGTTTCATTATCAATAATATATCCATAATCCAATTTCTGCCATGGCAGACGAATATCAAGATCACTTACCAATTCATAATTTTCATCTATATCGCTTGGATATTCAGAAACAAATCCATAATCCAAACAATCTGGAGTAATAACAGAAGATTCATTATAAGAATAGGCAACTCTTTCAACCTTTCCACCAATTCCAAAGAGTCTTCCAGTTCCAACATATCCAAATGCTCTCTGTTCATTAGAAGCAGATCCAGAAATCTTGAAGAGTTGTATGGATTCTGGTGGATTTGAAGTAACTGATTCAGTCTTACTGATAAATCCAAAGAGTGATCCAGAACCAATATGTGGTGCAGGAGTAATGGATTCAGTAGCAGTACCATTAATATCAAAGAGTGCTGTAGAATCTGGTGGGTTCGGACCATAAGATTCTGTTGTGCTTAAGAAACCAAATATCGAACCCTGACCAAGAATTAATGGAGATTGTGCAACCCTTGTATCCCCAATAATATTAATAGTGCCCCTACCAATAACCAAAGGTAGAATATAGATCTTGGCATCGCCACCAATCTTAAGACTACCAGTTGTAACATGAGATGGAGTAAAGACAATCTCTGTTGATGATTCAACATTAAATAACCCGAATGGTAGGTTAGAAGCATTTGGTGTGAGGAACCCATAATCCTCAGCAATGCCTGGAGCAATAACAATATTAGAAATTAAATCATCATCTCTTTCACTCGTTGGAGATTCAAAGATGAACCCATAATCATCAAACTCAAGAAGAACTGTTGAAGATTCATTATAAGAATAGGCAACTCTTTCAACCTTTCCACCAATTCCAAAGAGTCTTCCAGTTCCAACATATCCAAATGCTCTCTGTTCATTAGAAGCAGATCCAGAAATCTTGAAGAGTTGTATGGATTCTGGTGGATTTGAAGTAACTGATTCAGTCTTACTGATAAATCCAAAGAGTGATCCAGAACCAATATGTGGTGCAGGAGTAATGGATTCAGTAGCAGTACCATTAATATCAAAGAGTGCTGTAGAATCTGGTGGGTTCGGACCAACAGACTCAGCAGTTCCACTGATAAGAGAGAACTTACCAGATCCTAAATGTAGGAGAGATGCTACTGGATCAGCAGATCCTTGAACTTTAAATACGCCAGATCCAAGATGAATTGGTAAAACGTAAACCTTTGCATCACCGAAAACACTAATTGTTCCTGTAGTTACATTAGAAGGCGCAAATACAATCTCTGTTGCCGATTCAATATTAAATAACCCAAATGGTAAACGGGTTTCATAATCAATAATATATCCGTAGTCAGCAAAGTTCCAAGGACGATTTAGAGCAGTATCTGTAATCGTTAAATAATCATCTTCAGAAATTGGAGATTCACCAATAAATCCATAATCATCAAAGTCAACTATAACAACTGAAGATTCATTATAGTCATACGCTACAACTTCGGTATGACTTATAATGCTATTAAAATGTCCAGTTCCAAAATATGAGAAAGTATATCTCTCGTTTGTAATTGCACCAGAAATTCTGAAGAGTGCTTGTGTTTCTGGTGGGTTTGGACCGTAAGATTCTGTTGTGCTTAGGAAACCAAATAAAGAACCAGTTCCAATATGTGAAGCTGGTGTAAATGAATGTGAAGTGGTGCTGGTAAATTTGAAGAGTCCAGCACCATCTTGTTTTGCTATTTTAGCAACAGTAGAGCTACTAAATTCAAAGAGTGTTCCACTACCTGTAATCAGTGGGGAGGATACAATTGCTGCATCTCCCCTTGCAAGGAACGAACCCCCGCCAAAAATAAGTGGATTAATTGATGTTATAGAAGATCCATACATCAAGAAGACAATGCCGCCGACACTGTTTCTTACAAGATTAATATCAGCAAACTCTGTAATATTACCAATACTGCCAAATGGTTTAATAGTCGTATTTGGCGTTAAGAATCCATAGTCAATACGCTGATACGCATAATTTGTGGAATCTGTTACATTTCCAAAGTCATCATCAAAAATATTTCCTTCTACAATAAATCCATAATCAATAGAGTCTAATCCAACAACAGCAGATTCGTCATACGAAAATGTTTCCCTCTCCTCAACATATCCAGAGGAGAGGGATTCTACATTTCCAGTATAACTAAAAGTTGCCATAGAGATCTACATAGATAGTTAAAAGGGACTGCCGAAGCAATCCCCAAAATCATTATGTAGTTTTTATTCAATTGGGAATTAGTCAAGACTGATATTCAGAGTAACCTTAATTTGGTCTCCGTTGTTCTGAATGTTGTAAGGACCATTTGTGAATCTTTCAGCAAACAAAATTGCATTGTAGATACTTGCGCTTCCAATGCCTGTCATAGCAGGTGTAGTCGTAAAAGTATTTATGGTTGGAGATTCAAATACAGTATATGTAGATGAAACAGTTGTTGTGTTTCCAGTTCCAGTAGCAACATAAACAACATCTCCTGGGACAAGTCCATGGTTAGTAGCATTTACTAGACTATAGTTAAAGTAAATGGCATTGCCAGTAGCAGACTGAATGTTATTGGAAAGAGAATTGCTTAGGTAAACAACTCTTCTCAATTCATCAATGCCAGTAACGACTGTTCCTGCTGGAATAGCATCAACTTCACCAACTGCTGTTCCGTGAGTAACACCCATACCAAGAGTGATATTTTCAGTTACATTAACAAAGAAGGTAGTTACACCAGAAACAGTACCATTATGTTTTTTGTCAAGAATAACGGTATCGGTTCCAGAAGTTCCCACAACTCTTGCGGAATTGGCAATGTTAGACCCGATTACTCTCTGACCAGTGGTAATACCTGTCAGTGTAGAAGTTGTAAGATTAAAGGTTGAAATAATTCCAACAGAAGTTGGGGTATACTTATCTTCAAAAAGAACAACTGAAGAAACACCAACAGTACCAACTACCAAATTTTTAGCAATAGTGGACCCTGTTGAAACTGAAATTGCATCAGCAACACCGTGAATTGCAATAGGAAGATTGTTTGCTCTTACCAGATAATAACCAAACTGATTATTTGCAGCAGAAGAAAAAGTAAATATTTGCTCAGGATATGAAGCTGTAGTTGTACCCACACCAAACTCAAGTGGTTGAGATGTGAAGGTAGCAGTATTCTTAACAGTCAAAACGATGGTGCTACCATCAATAGCAGCAACAGTCGCGTTGGCACCAACACTACCACCACTTACATAATGACCAACAGCAATATTGGTGGTTGATGCTACTGTGATTGTGTACTCGTTAATATTACCACCACCAGTTGTTGACTTAATAGGAGTTGTAATGGTTCTGATGTTCCATCTACTACCATCAAGAAGAATTCCATACTGTCTGGAATAAGTCTCATCATTTCTATTATCGATGACTGAAGGATATCCAGTAGAAGGTGCAGTTCCATATCCAATCAATCCAGTTGAATCATATGGTTCATAATATTTTGACTGTGATGGGACATCACTTTCAACAGGAGTTGTATTGCTAGAATACAACTTAAGAATTAGATTTTTAGGGGTCTGATTGTGACCATTTACAAGATAACGTAGTGATTGAAGTTCTCCGTTATCATGAACTAAAAGTGCCATTTATAAATCTCCATTAAAACTGTTGATACAGCAGCGAGTTATTCTTCTTTTATTTATAATTTTAAAGAATGTGATTAAAGTCTCAATCTAAGAAAGACTGAGCAATCTGTAATTCCAACACAACTCAAAACTGAAAAGTCGAGTATATCTCCAGAGGTGATTATAGTATTCCAAGTAGATAGATTTTCGTCTCGACTTTTGATTTCATTATTTAGTCTAGGAAACTCACTTCCAACGATAGAAGTAAATGTAGGAAAGGTATCATATGTGGATTTTTTAATATCAATTGCAATAGACCCCAGATCTTTTGATACAACCATCCAGGATTCTATTATTCCGGTGACATCAATTTTTAATTGCCCTTTGGATCCTGGAGTAATGTCAGTAGACCCGTTATCAATCAAAAAATTAATTGTTCTCGTAAGATCCGCAGTTGTTGCCAGAGCAACACCAAAGAATTGTTGCCCCACTGGAGGGGGAGTTACAAAATAAATATTACTTCCAGTAACTTGATAGTCAACATTTGGGCTCAATACAATATCATTTATCGATACAATCAATTGTTGTTCATTTAAAGGGTAGTATGGTTCACCATTGACAGACAATGGAAAAGTCTGATTTGTCCCATTAAATGATGTGGAAAAGTTGTCTAAAAGAAAATTGCTATATTGTGTAGATTTTGTTGGAATTTCATAGCTAACCCCAATGTTATATTTAAGAACACCCGTATCTGCTCTAACATCATATTCATTATCCTCATCATCCATCGTAATGAAATACTCTGACATTAACTCACTCCAGGAGAAACAATAACAGACCCCTTAATTGCCCGACTTTTTAATCCTGTTGGTGATGTAAGAACAACATCGTATACATATCTCCCCTCAGAAAGATTTGCACTTTCAGTGTCTGTCATAGAAATTGCAATCTTTCCATTTGCTCTATCAAGAAAGGTTGTAATAAAAGAATTATATGTGGATGCACCATAGTGCTTTCTGAGCAAACTAGAGGCAGTATAACTTAATAGATTTAATGGAGCCCCATTTTTATTTCGTACTGTAAATTTAGCCTCAAAATCTGTTCCTTGTTCGATTGTAAGGTTTAGAACTGCAGCTGCCATTATTATAACGACTTGGGATTTTTTATATTTATAGAATAACCCTATCCTACAGTATTTCTTCGGGAACCATACGTATATAAATTTGGGTTAGTTTTTGGTTTCATCCAATTGATTATGGCATCATATCGTTCTTCTGTAAAGAAGTCCTGGTTATAATACCACTCTTCCCAGTTGGTATGAGATTTTGAGTTATTACAAAACCTACAACAGCACACTACATTTGTAAGAAAATCACTTCCACCTTTACATTGTGGAATGATGTGATCGATTGTAAGATTTTCTGTGTCTCCACAGTATGCACATTTATGATTCCATTTTTCTTTGATTGATTGTCTCCACATTCGTTTTGCATCTGCCGAAGAAGTTGTTTGTAAATGAAACAAATACTCTTTAGAAGAATCGTAGAGGTGCATACAAAGAAGCATCTACGAGTATTTATGATAAAAAAAAGACCCGTTAAGGTCTCTGTATTATATCAAAAAGCAGTTCTCACAACATCTATCAATTCATTTACTGATACTACACTGTAACCAGAAACAGCAGTGATTGCCTGATTTGTAGCAGGTACACACCACACAACAACTTTCATATTTCCAACAGTTGCCCATTGAGTATTACTATCTTCTCTAGACATATCCCTCGCAGCAAGCTCAAAGAATTTTGATCGTGCTCTTGAACGACAGAGAATTGGAGATGACACATTGTCATAAACCAGTGCCATTGATGGAGGAACTGTGGTATAAGGGTATGAACCAGAAAAAACTTTGGGTGGTTCATTGGCAAGAGCAGGGGCAACAGACATAGTGACTGCGGCAGCTGCTGTAAGAATAGATTTAATCATTTTTTAGTAATCGATTATAAAAAAGAGACCCGTTAAGGTCTCTGTATTATAGCAACCCTGAGAGGTTTTGTCAACCAATAGATGGTGCAGTCAAAGCAACAGTAGTTGTTTCGGTAGCAGCCAAGTCCAAAGGAAAATTATGTGCATTTCTTTCATGCATTACCTCTAATCCAAGTCCTGCTCTGTTAAGAATATCAGCCCAAGTAGGAATTACTCGGTTCTGACTATCAACGATGGACTGGTTGAAGTTGAAACCATTTAGGTTGAATGCCATGGTGGAAACACCAAGAGCAGTGAACCAAATTCCAACCACTGGCCAGGCAGCAAGGAAGAAGTGAAGTGAGCGAGAGTTATTGAACGAAGCATACTGGAAGATAAGTCTTCCAAAGTATCCGTGTGCTGCAACGATGTTATAGGTCTCTTCTTCTTGTCCAAACTTATATCCATAGTTTTGTGACTCGGTTTCTGTGGTTTCTCTAACCAATGAAGAGGTTACAAGTGAACCATGCATTGCTGAGAATAAACTTCCTCCAAAAACTCCTGCGACACCCATCATATGAAAAGGGTGCATCAGAATGTTATGTTCTGCCTGGAATACAAGCATATAGTTAAAGGTGCCAGAGATACCAAGTGGCATCGCATCACTAAAAGAACCTTGACCGAAAGGATAGACCAAGAATACAGCAGAGGCAGCAGCAACAGGTGCTGAATACGCAACGCAGATCCAAGGGCGCATACCTAATCGATAGCTAAGTTCCCATTCTCGTCCCATGTAAGCATAGATGCCAATGAGGAAGTGGAAT
>Ga0247843_1002906_pt1 | contig 29581 bp, 30 predicted proteins | sample LaCruzMarch2017__FD_192420 | JGI IMG/M metagenome (GOLD analysis project Ga0247843, IMG submission 192420) | Freshwater microbial communities from meromictic Lake La Cruz, Castile-La Mancha, Spain - LaCruzMarch2017_8m | ecosystem: Environmental > Aquatic > Freshwater > Lake | place: Spain... | reverse complement strand
GACTTTTTTTTGAGTTTTTCATCAACAAAAAAAAGCATATTGAAAACGTTTTCAATATGCTTATCGGAATCCCTTTCTGGTAATGGCTTTCAGCCGATTTTACCAACTATTTTTTGCTATTATACCCGCAAAAATATAAGTTCCAATTTACAGTCAGTTCGAGCGAAGTCGAGAACATACAACGGTAAGAATACGAACAAACTGACCTCTTAAATTTACTTACGTCCTATATCAACAAAAAAACGCAAGCACATTTAAGTTACTTGCGTTTTTTGAAATTATTTTTATACTAGTTCAATTCAGCTAAAGTAGCATTTATTGCATCGAAATTTGGTAAATCACCAGGACTTTCTAAAACTTCCGCGTATTGAATAATACCTTCTTTATCAACTACAAAAGCCGAACGTTTTGAAACACCTTTCATGCCAAAAGCAGGAAAAGTCTCAAACATTGAACCATAAGCGGCTGAAACATCTTTGTTAAAATCAGAAAGTAAATCAAATGAAAGATTTTGCTCTTCTTTGAATTTACCTAAAGTAAAAATAGAATCAATTGAAATAGCAACCACATCAACATTGTCGTTTTTGTACATTGAAATGGCATCTCTCACTGTACATAATTGTTTGGTGCAAACACCAGTAAATGCTAATGGGAAGAAATGTACAATTAAGTTTTTACCTTTAAAATCAGCTAAACTTACAGCGTTTTTTTCTGTGTTAAATAAAGTAAATGCTGGCGCTTTGTCGCCTTTTTGAAGTGTTGTCATGTATATATTTTGTTTGTTTTAATTTTAAATTTTTAACAGCAATTGTAAAGAATTGTTTCAAATAAGAGGTTAACTAATTTTTACTCTTTTAATAATTCTTAATTTATGGCTGTACTTTTTTGTTTCACTATTAATAATCCCATGATTATCAATTTTATCAATTTTTACCTTACCACTTGCATGCAAAATGGTTTCATTATTTAATAAAATACCAACATGAATAATTTTACCTTCTTCATTATCAAAAAAAGCCAAATCACCCAATTGCGCTTCAGTTAAAAAACCTAAAATTTCGCCTAGTTCTGCTTGTTGAAAAGCATCGCGCTTTAAGTTAACTCCAAACTGTTTATATACTATTTGAGTAAATCCACTACAGTCAATACCCCAAGGTGTTTTTCCTCCCCACAAATAGGGAGTGTTTAAATATTGCTTAGCTAAATTTTCGAATGTAAGTGCTTGTTTTTGATAATTAATTTCAAAATTAAAACCAGTAATATTAAAATTATTTTGAGGGTATATAATGCTACCAGGACTTATATACATTGGTAAGTTATTTACTAAAATAGTAAAATAAGGGAAAGTATTTACTATAATTGGGTTAATTAAATTTAACCATTCAGTTTCAGTAACAATATTTAATTGACTATCATTTATCCAACCAATATAATTATCAGTTTCATTTTCAATTTTAACCCAATTTGGCTGCTGATGAAGAATCTTATACTTTTCGCCAAATAATAATTGGCTTACCATTTCGCTTTTACTACTTGGTTCGGCTCTTAAAGGAATTATAGGAAGTAAACTAATACCAAACATTTTTTTTAAAAACTTAAATTTTATTGTTTATTTGCGTCAAAGCTAAAAAAAAAGATGAACAAATTAGATTTAAGTTATTTAAATGAAATTTCTGGTGGTGATATTTCATTTGTAAAAGAAATGTTAGAATTATTTATAAATACTACTTCTATTGAAGTAAATGAATTTGACAATAATTTGGCTCATGGAAACTTTGAAGCTATTGGTTTACTAGCCCATAAAATGAAAGCACCAATACAAATGATTGGTGTTAGCGATTTATTGGAAAAAATTAGAAGCTTAGAAATCAATTGTAAAAATGGTACTAATTTAGACAAAATTCCAAATTTAATAAATGAAGTAAAATTAGCTATTAATGAATTGTCGTCAGATATTAAAAGTCATTTGGCAATAATAAATTAATAAAAATAAATAAAAAAAGCCCGTTTTCAATAATGAAAACTGGCTTTTTTATGTGAATAATTTTCAAATTTATGCTTCAGCAACTACTTCAGCTTTTGGAGCTAGTGGTAATACTGATACATAACTACGATCGTTCGCTTTTTTGCGGAACAAAACTGTTCCATCAATTAATGCAAATAATGTATGGTCTTTTCCAATTCCTACATTATCTCCAGGATGGTGTTTGGTTCCACGTTGACGGATAATGATATTACCAGCATCAGCGCGTTGTCCACCAAAAATTTTAACGCCTAAACGTTTACTATGCGATTCTCTACCGTTTTTCGAACTACCTACACCTTTTTTGTGAGCCATGGTATTTTAATTTTATTTTAGTTAAACAATTATTTAAGCGTTTATCGCTTCAATTTGTATTTGAGTGAAACATTGGCGGTGGCCATTAAATTTTCTGTATCCTTTTCTGCGTTTTTTCTTAAACACAATAACTTTATCACCTTTTAAGTGTGATAAAACTTTGGCTTTTACAGTTGCGCCAGCTACGGTTGGCAAACCTACGGTTACATTACTACCATTATCTAATAGCATAACCTTGTCGAATTGAATACTGGCGCCTTCTTCGTGTTGTAAGCGGTGTACATACACTTTCTGGTCTTTTTCAACTTTAAATTGTTGGCCAGCAATTTCTACGATTGCGTACATGATTTATTTGTTTTTAATTTTTAAGGGCTGCGAATATATATAAATCTTAATTAATTACAAATAATTGGGTTAAAAAATTAAATTTTATTGCATTTAAATTTGTAAATGATTTTCAAATTTAAATTAAGAAAATGTTTTATTGAATCAAAATCTTGTAATGAATTAGCCGATAATTGTGTGTTATCAATTGATATTTTATTTGATTCGAAAGGAAACAAATAATAAGCACCATTAATTCCAACACCTAAGTTTTTTGAAAAAAAATATGCTGCCTCTAGGCTGCTAGAAGCGCCAATAGAATTATATTTATTGGTAACCCAATCTATTTGAGGATTAAAAACCTGAATAGTTTCTTGGCCTCCATAACGGTATGCTAAATTTCCAAATACTGAAAAATTAATTTGTTTTATTGGAACCTGATAACCATAACCTAATTCAATAATTTTACTAAAGGCGTTTATATAACAATAGTTGTTTTTAAAAACTGATATATCATTTGAACTACATTGCAATGCTGCTAATTTTAAAATGTGTTTATTGTTTATGGTAAGTTTATAAGCTATATTGTAATTTGTACCTCCTTCTTTTCTACTGCTAGAAATTCCAAAGCCAGAATAATCTTTTCGTTCGCTAAAATATTGGGTATAATTTAAACCCAATTCTATTTGATGTTGAAACCTAGAAGGTCTTATTTTTTGTTGCGCTTTTGCACAAAAGCAATTTACAACCAATAAAACAAAAAGATAATTATATTTAATAGACATTTTTATTTTATTACTTTTATTTCTTTACAAACTTAATATTCTTTACCCAATTATTAGCTGTAATACTTACAAAATAAATTCCATTTGATAAATTTTCGACATTTATCGTGTTATTATTTATGTTAGATGTATTTGAAGTATGTACTAGTTTACCATTCATATCAAAAATCTTAAATTCATAATTATCGCTTTTCACAAAACTGTTTGGCTCCTCGATAAATATTGTAATTCTTTTATCTGTTGGATTCGGGTATAAATTTATTTTTATTAAATCTTGAAGAAATTCTTTAACTTGATTTAGAACATTTTCATTATTACCACACCATCCTTCTTCAATGGAACATGCTTCACAATCTTTACCAACATTAACAGCATACCAAGCCTTACAAGTTTGAACATATTCGTTGCTACATATACCATAAAGTTTTTTTGCTGCGGCAATAGTGCTTTCTCTAACCACCTCAAAAGTATTGTTTTCTTTAGGTTCATAATTAATAAAATTAGTCATTGCATAATATGCAATTCTACTTGCTTTATCTATTCCAATTCCACTCACATATCTAATTTGTGGAGGTGGCGAATTTGGTGCATTAAAAGATATTGTTTGGTTTCCACCCATGCTTAAAAGATAAAACCATTTATTTTGAACACCTGCATTGATATGCACACCGAAAAAATCATTTAATCTGTTTGGCCGTTTATTATTGGTAGCGTTTGGATCAGTTGGTCTCAAATAGTAATATCCATCTTGCAAATAAAATGATGGGTGATTCCAGTTATTAGGGTTTTGTATATCTCTATAAATTGCACTAGCGTCTTCTCCTATGGTCCAATTTCTTAAAACTCCATTATTCATATATCTTTCTACTAAAAATCCAAAAATATCTGAAAACGACTCATTAATAGCTCCTGAAATTTTTTCATTTGGTAGAAAAGAAGCATTATGAATTATGGCGTGTGTAAATTCATGTCCCATCATGTCATACGTACTAAGGTGATTGCCGTTTGAAGAATTACCTACTAAAATAAAATCTTCATTTTCTTTATGTGAATACGCTGCACCATATTCAAAAAAATCATCAAAATAACTACCATTAATATTACAATTTGAAGCAACTAATAAATGTTTGCCCCAACCAGTAGGTCCATTTCTATTTAATGACGTTTGTTTAAAAAAATCCCATGATTTTGAAACAGAATAGTGAGCACTTGTAGCTTTGTCATCAGTAGTACCCCAATTATCGCTTCCTAATCGATAGGTCATATCATCCCAGTACCAATGATTCAATGCAAAATTGGATTGGTCGTAATTATTTGTGGTATAAATGTTTCTTGAATTATCATCTGCGAATAGATACCATCTATCCCATATTGACCACCAAATATATTTATACTTTGTATCTAAATCAGATTTATTTCCATAATATTTGTGATCAAATTGCCCGTCATGATTTATTGATGAAAGTTCTTTAACAATTTCTCCATTATTTGCATCAACATAAATATCTAAAATATTAAAAGGATTCAAAGAATGGATTTTAAACTTCCATGTCAATTTATAATTCACAGTTTGATTGCTTTCTGCTGATATTATTACTAATTCTCCAACTGGTAATACTCCAGTACTGTCCCAAACATATGTTTCTGAATTCACGTAATAAACCGCTGAATCAAACGCAATAGTATCATTAATAATTGGATTACAATTTAAACTTAAATTTTCAACTAAAAATCCACTAGTTAACCAAACACAATTACTATTATAATGTTCAGTTTATAGTGCTCCTTCAATTTTAACATTCTTATAATATTGCTGGTATACATCATGAAATGAATTTGGGGCAGGACTATTCACATCTGCTAGCATTGAATCATGCGTACTTTTCGTTAATATCATTGTGTCAAATTCACCCAGTCCAGTATAATTTATATAGTCAGTAAATAACTCACCAGGAAAAAGTGCATTATTTTTATAATAAATAATTCCTGATTTTGGTGCTATCGCAAACGCTTTATTAACTATAAATTGATTAGTTGAATCTTGTAATTTTGGAACTGATTGTGCTAAAATGCTATTTTTAAAATTTAAAATAAATATAAAAAATAAAAAAATAATAGTTATTAATTTTTTCATATGACAATAAGAATTTTTTTACAAAAGAATAATAAACAATTAAATAATTTAATTCCAAAAGGAATAAAATTATTCCAATTCGGAATTAATCAATCATAATTAGAATTTTTTTGTAATATCGCAATCAATAAATTAACCATTTAATGTATAACCAAGGATTTAAAATAAAAAAAGAACGTGAGAAAAAAGGAATTAAACAATTGGAATTAGCCGAGGCGGTTAATGTTTCTCAATCATGGTTATCAAAGGTAGAATCGGGACTTTCGCAACCCGATTAAATACATTAGAAAAAATAGCACAGTATTTAAATGTGCCTGTTCAGCATTTTATAAAAGATGGTTTTGTTATTGAAAACCAAAATGTACACGACAAAGCCAATGGAATATTTGTAGAAGCAGAGAATAATAATTTAAAAGATTTGGTTCAAAAATTAGAAGGTTTAATTATCCAAAAGGATAATATTATTTCTATTTTACAAAATGAAGTTCACAGTTTGAATGAAAAAATTGAAAGAAAAAACAAAAAGATAGAAGAATTAATGTTGAAGTAATTTAATAATTCCCAAAAACTATTCAAGTAAAAGTATTTATCAATTAATGGTTAATTATAAAACTTTGTATGTTCAATTTACAAACGTTTCAATTGCCGCATTCACTTCTTTGCTTTTTTCAATTTGCACAAAATGACCTGCATTATTTATAATCAATGTTTTACTATTTTTTATATGTTGGCTGGCTTTTTCGGCTATTTTTTGCACTGTATCAAGCGGGTGCAAAAGTTTATTGGGTATCATAGCATCGTTATCGCCAAAAATTATAAGGGTTTCAACAGTTAAAGTTGGTAAAAATTTAAATACTTGTTCATTTAACATGGCATTGATCGATTCATTTACCATTCGTTTCCACTTTATATCGGTATGCGTTTTTATAAATTCTTGTGTTTCTTTTACCAATCCATTTACAGCCAATTTATCAAAATTGAAAAAACTATTGTGTATGGCATTTTCTAAGTAAAAATCGTTGCTGTAAATCACATCTCCCATTTTCATGCTTTGGGTAATCATCATTTTATCCAATTCAGAAAAATATTCCAATCCGCTTGAAGCCACCAAAATTAATTTATTAATTACCAAAGCATGCCTCAATGCAAGCACCAAAGCTACTTGTCCGCCCATACTGTGCCCAACCAAAACTACGTTGGTTAACTCTAATTTATCAATGAATTGTTTTATGCATTCGGCATAAAAAAACATGGAGTATGTATGCGCTCCATTACTTGAATGTCCGTTTCCAGGCAAATCAATGGCAATGCACCTATAGTTTTTACTTAATTCAATAATATTACTTTGCCAAACACCTTTAAAATTTGCCAATCCATGAATAAATAAAAGGGTTATATTACCACTACCTAATTCATTATAAGCTATTTCTATGTCTTTTTCTATTTGTACCTTTTTCAATTATAATTTTTTACTTGTGTGTGCAAGGTATTTTAAATTTTTGATTTATGATTTGGGAAATGTGATTTGGGATTTGAGAGATGGGTTTTGTGAGATGGGTTTTGAGAGGTGGGAAGTGAGAGATGGGAAGTGAGAAATTGTTTCGAAAAGTTTAGTGATTAGAAATAACCAACTCGCAATAATCAACTCGTAATAACCAACTCGTAATAACCAACTCGTAATCTTTAAACCTAAAATCAATCTTTGGCATTTATATTGTAAAACCTACCTATTCTATTACTAAAAAAAAATTGTATTTATGATTAATATACTAGAAGAGTCGGGGTTTGAGGAGTGGGCAGAAAACGATGATGCAAACTTTGAAACTATTCCAATAACATTAAACGATAATGATTTAAATTTAAATCTGGAAGAATTGCCCGAACATCTGCCAATATTACCTTTAAGAAACACAGTATTATTTCCACTTATGGCTTTACCTGTTAGCATTGGCAGAGTAAAATCGAATAAATTGATTAAAGATGCAAAAAAGAATAAATCGTATATTTTAGTAGTAGCGCAGCAAAATGTAAATGCAGAAGAACCTTTACTTGAAGACTTGTATAAAATTGGAACGTTAGCTAAAGTTTTAAAAATAATAAAATTACCTAACAACCAAGAAACAGTTTTTTTACAAGGAATTAAACAAGTTACTTTAAAATCAATTTCCAAAACTGAACCTTATTTAGTTGGATCATATAGTGTTAATGACCAAACAGATGATTCTGCTGCCAATGAAACTAAAGATTTGCTTAAAACTATAAAAAGTGTTTCGGCAGACATAATGAAGTTGCAAGGCTCTTTTTCAACCGAATTAATTAATGGAGTAAAACGAATAGACAATCCGTTTTTATTAATGGCATTGGTTGCAACTAATTTAAATGTTGATTTGCCTGCAAAGCAAAAAATATTAGAAAACGATTGTGTAAGCAAAATGGCCATTGTTTTATTAGAACAAATGATGGCTGAAAAAGAACTGCTTAAATTAAAAAATAAAATACAAGATAAAGTTCGTGGTGATTTGGATAAACAACAACGTGAGTTTTTTCTGCACCAACAAATTAAAGCCATAAACGAGGAATTAGGTTCAGAAAGTCCTGAAAAAGAAATTGAAACTTTAATTGCGAAAGGTAAAGAAAAAAAATGGAAACCCGAAGTGGAAGAAGCCTTTAATAAGGAAATAGAAAGACTTAGAAGAATTAATCCAATGGCTCCTGATTACAGTATTCAAATAAATTATTTAAATACGCTTTTAGATTTGCCTTGGGATGAAACAACAACCGATAATTTTGATTTAAAACGTGCTGAAGGAATTTTAAACGAAGATCATTTTGGATTAGAAAAAGTTAAGAAACGTATTTTAGAATACTTGGCTGTTTTAAAACTAAAGGGTGATATGAAAAGTCCTATTTTATGTTTGTATGGCCCTCCTGGAGTGGGTAAAACAAGTTTAGGAAAATCAATTGCAAAAGCATTGGATAGAAAATATGCTAGAATTTCGTTAGGAGGACTGCACGATGAAAGCGAAGTACGTGGACACCGCAGAACTTACATTGGTGCAATGCCAGGCCGAATTATTCAAAACCTAAAAAAGGTAAAAAGCAATAATCCAGTATTTGTATTAGATGAAATTGATAAAATACAAACCAGTTTTAGAGGCGACCCATCTAGTGCTTTATTAGAAGTATTAGACCCAGAACAAAATGGTACTTTTTACGATAATTTTATCGAAATTGATTACGATCTTTCCAATGTAATGTTTGTGGCCACTGCCAATAATTTAGATTCAATACAACCTGCTTTGTTAGATAGGATGGAAATAATTGAAATTAATGGCTACACCTTAGAAGAAAAAATAGAAATAGCCAAAAAATATTTAATACCCAAACAAGAAAAAAACCACGGATTAAAACTAAATAGTTTTGAAATAAGCAACCAAGTACTTGAAAAAGTAATTGATGGATACACCCGCGAAAGCGGAGTGCGTGGATTGGAAAAACAAATTGCTGCTATTGCGCGCCACGTTGCAATGCAAAAAGTAATGTTTAAAAAGAATAAAAAAACTTTTAGCATTGACGATTTACAAGAAATTCTTGGCGTAGAACGTGGAGAAAAAGAAATGTACCAAGGCAATGATGTAGCTGGTGTGGTTACTGGCTTGGCGTGGACAAGTGTAGGTGGCGAAATACTATTTATTGAAAGTAGTTTAACACAAGGCAATGGAAAATTACAACTTACAGGGCAGCTTGGCGATGTGATGAAAGAATCAGCTTTAACAGCTTTAACTTTTTTAAAATCGCATTGCGAATATTTAGGTATTAACCCCAAAGTATTTAATCAATTTGATATACACATACATGTGCCAGCAGGAGCAGTTCCTAAAGATGGTCCATCGGCTGGGGTTACTATGCTTACCTCATTAGCAAGTTTATTCACACAACGTAAAGTGAAACCTCAATTGGCTATGACTGGCGAAATAACGCTTCGTGGTAAAGTACTTCCAATTGGAGGTGTAAAAGAAAAAATATTGGCTGCTAAACGAGCTGGAATTAATACCATATTACTATGTGAAATTAATAGAAAAGATGTGGAAGAAATAAATAAAACTTATTTGAACGACATTACCTTTCATTATGTAAAAAATATGTTGGATGTAATAGATTTTGCTTTGCTTAACGAAAAAGTAGAAAACCCTGTAAATATGGAAATAGTGGAAGTGAAACCTATTATATGATAAATAAATTAACTCAATGAAATATTAAACCTCTTTCATAATTCAATAATTTTAATAAAGTTATGTTCGCTTGTTTATTGTAAACGTTTTGTAACAATCTCATTTTTTAGTTACTTAGAAATTAACTAACAATATTCGTGATGTCGTGAAAAATTAAGAAAGAATTTTAATATCATTTAAAATTTAGCTAAATAAAGTTTGGTAATAAATATGAAGAAATTAAATTTTTTTTAATGTTTTTTTAAGATAAAAATAAAAAATATTGTGCTTTAAAAGTCAATTATATTGTATATCATATTGTTAAATATTACAACTTATTAATAAATGCTTAATTAAAACTATTTTCTTTTTTTTTAAAATACCAAAGATTTGGTATTGTTTAAATATTCCAAATAGTATTAATTTGAAGCACGATGACTAAAAAAATACAAATCAAAATTTTAATTAAATTTATTTTTTTAATTTTAGTTTTTAAAGCACACCAATTACATGGAGCTACACCAATAACAGTAGCCATTTCAAATTTTAAAACGCTAGGTGGTGGAACTGAAAAAGACTTTTTGGGGGCAAGTTGTACCGAAGCCATTTTTGAAATACTTACCAATGACCATTCCGTTAGGGTGGTAGAGCGTGAATATTTAAATAAAATAATAGAAGAGGTAAAACTCCAAAATTCCGGTTTAGTTGATGAAAAAACGGCCATAGAAACTGGAAGGCTTTTAGGAGTTCAATATTTTGTATTTGGCTCAATAACTGCATTAAACGAAACAGTAAAAATTAGTACACGCACTGTTAGTGTTACTACTGGTCAAGTTATAAGCAGTAATTCGGTAAATGGTAGTTTAAACAACCTTTTTAACCTTCAAAGCGAGCTAGCAAAAAAAATAACAGCTTCATTCAATATTGGCAATAGCCTTTTACAAGCTTCTAATAACTCAAATGCCGATTTGTCGGATATTCCACTTCAGGTATACAATAAACTAGATAAGGTAAAAGCATTGGCTAAAACCTTTCCAATATTTGGCCTTGATCCAGCGAGGGCTCGCAAAAAAGCCGAATACCAAAATGGAATTAATTATTGCGATGAAATAATAGAAACATCGCCTAGGCTTTATTTGGCTTATTACTACAAAGCACAATTTTTATTACAATTGGAAAATAATGAAGAAGCCGAAGCAGCCATAAAAATTGCAAAAAAACTAAACAGTGCAGATTTAGACATTATGCTTTTAAACGCCAGTTACCACATGATAAACAATGATGACAACAAAGCATTAGATTTACTTACTTTTTTATCAAATAAATATCCTGAAGATGCACGTGTTTGGTATGGCATAGCTAAAACTCAAGCATCGGCACTTAACAACCATGCTGCTATTGAAGCGTGTATCAATGCATTAATTTATACCCCTAAAATCCCTCAAGTTGAAAAATTATTACAAACAGTTTTAGGAGGAATGGAAGGTGTAAGTGCATCGCAGTTTTCGAGCAACGATGTGTATGTATTTGCACAGTTTTATAAAACTTTTTTTGATTTCGGAGTTAGTAAAACCACTGCCGAACTAGCCAAACAAGTTAACCAACTTTGGCCTGCCATGTACTTGCCTTATTATGTGATGGGCAGTTATCAAGCCAATTTAAACAAAACCGAACTAGCTGAGATTTTACTGAATGATGGTTTAAAATACAATAACACCTACCCTTACTTGCACCGAGAATTAGGCAAATTATTAATAAATAATAAAAAGTGTAAAGATGGTAAAATGCATTTAACCATTTATATGCGCACTGAAACCAGTGTAGACGATTACGATCAAATTCAAAAATATTTAAAAAAGTGTAACTAAAATAATAAAAAAATGAAAAAGAAAATTTTAATACTATTTACTGCTTTCAATATTATTGCATTAACAAGCTGTGACAAATCTATTGAAGAACCAACTGAATTTTTAAAGTTATCAGAAGAGCAAACACTAACAACTGGTAAAGTAGAAATATATAACCGTATTAATATTCCAGGTGGTATTTTACTTTATATTGATGGTAACTACATTACTAAATTAACAAGGTATTACCCCAACTCAAATTATTTTGATTGCGGCTATTCGACAGATATAACAGCAGTGTATATAAATGAAAAAATGGAAGTGGGTAGTCATAACTATCAAATTAGAAACATTAATGGTGGTGTTCTTATCAACAATACCTTTTATATTTCTCTTGCTACATGTTCACCTGTTAACCTTTTTTATTAAAAATGAAAACACTTGTAAAAAAGTTAATTATTACTATTGTCATAATGACAACTTTGGTTCTTGGAATATATGCTCAAACAAATTTAATGTATAATTCTACAAATAAAGTCCCGGTAAATAAAGAGCAGCTAAAGGAAAGAAATAAACAATTAGCAGAAGTTCAAGATTTACATTTTAAAACTTTGGATACTTTCTACAACAACATTTTTAACTCACCAAAAAGAATAAAATTTGAATTTGGCTTGAATCTTGGATTTGTTTTAGGCGGACTTTATAATTATGAAACATATAAAAGTGGATTTAAATATGAAGCGAAGGAAATAAACCTAAACCCATCGGCATGTGCAGGACTTAATTTTAATATTTATTGGCCTTTAGCAAAACGCTTAAATTTACTAACTGGGACTTCAATAGGAATGGATCAGTCTATTTTTGAAACAAAAGTAACATATTATGATGGAATAATTGAAAAAAGAATGAATACTATTAATTGGAGTGCCAATTTAGGATTAATGTATAATCCTAAAAATTTCTTGATTCATAATTATGTTCAGTTTGGCAAAGTATTTTCTCCATCTTCTGATTTCTTTAGTAATGTATTTGGTATTGGTATTAGAGAAAGAAATAATTTACTAACAATTAATTATAGATATTCAGGAGGTACATTAATCAATGTAACCCAAAAGTCAGAAACGGCAGAACAAGAAAGAAGTTATAGTGCAGATGCCATTTTTCTTTCATGGAGTATTATTGGTCCTAAATTAACTCCTAAGGAAAAAGAAGTAATCAAAAAAATTAGAGCTAAATATAATACTGAAGTACAATTGGTAATTAATGGCAAAGCACCTGATTTAATAAGCCAAACTTTAATACCTCAAACAAATTACGCTGAACCACTCAAAGAGTCAATTTATAAAGATTTTTCAGATTCTACATTGAATGATTTATTGCAATTAGCATTAAAAAAAGAAGAGTTTGAAAAGGCAGACGCCATTCAAATGGAAATAAACAAAAGAATACAACAAAATAAATATGCCAAAAGCAGTAATGAAGAGTTAAAAATACTACTTGAAAATGCCTTAAAAATGGAAGATTATAAATCGGCAGAAGATATTCAACTTGAAATAGACAAAAGAGTAAAAAATAAATTAGATGTTAATGGCAAAACAAATCAAACAAATACGCCAACTAAAAAAACATTAAAAGAGCTAGAAGAAGATCTGAAAAATGCGATGGATGCTGAAGATTACAAAAAAGCAGATGAAATTCAGAAAGAAATTAACAAACTAAAATAAAAATGAAACTAAAAACCACTATCATTACATTCCTAATTGCATGCAATAGTTTGTTAGCACAAAACTCAGATTTATTTTACAAAAAAACTGAGACTAAGCAAGAACCTAATAATGTTGTCAATACTTCTCAAAGTGTAAATGTAAGAGAAGGTCAAAAACCATTTCAAATTAATATTGGAGATGCGCGCTCTTGGATAGGAGCAAGTTATAAAATTAATTTATCTAAAAGCCTAAGTTTTGGTCCAGGAATTCATTTTGGAAAATTGAGTTATTATGAAGCGGAAGAAACCCTGAGTTTGTTAGGAATATCTGTTTTTTTTAGGTTTAAACCTAAAAATGGATACTTTAAATTTGGACCATATGTAAATTTACCCGTAGGTACCAATGAAGATGAATTTGAAGAAATAACTAAATTACCAGGATTAGCGCTAGGTGGAGGATACGAATTTAAAAATGGAATTGACATAGGATTGGTTCAACATTTGGATGTATTTTTTTTATTAGAAACATTTGAAGGTGGTTTTAATCCGTTTTGGATGTTACCATCTATTAGTTTAAGTTATCATTTTGGGGAACCAAAACAAAATGATGAAACTCTATACAACAATATACCAAATTATAACTTAGTTCCTATCGAAAGTAATTATCCGCCAAAAGAAGCCCCTCCATTAGTAAAATCAGACTACTCGAAATACAGTGATGAAGAACTTAAAAAACTTTTGAACCAAGCTGCTGCATCAGAAAAATACAATGAAGCAAATGATATTCAAGCTGAAATAACAAAAAGAACTGAGCAAAACAAATATGCAAAACTAACCACTGAAGAATTAAAGAAACAAATAGAGACTGCACTAAAAGCTGAAGATTATACCAAGGCAGAAATACTACAAAAAGAGATAGATAAAAGAGTAAGTCCAAAAAAGGACAAAACAACAGATAACAGCACCAAACAACCGGCAAAAAAATCGTTGAAAGACCTAGAAGAAGAGCTGAAAAAGGCTATGGATGCAGAGGAATACAAGAAAGCTGATGAAATTCAAAAAGAAATAAATAAACTTAAAAAACCATAAACTAAACTACTTATGAAAATTAAATTTTACACACTTTGGTTAGTTGCAATTACAATTATAGCCATAAGTTCATGCCAAAGTATCACTTCTACTGCTAGGCTTTATTCTGAACAAAGTATTTCAGCCGATAAAGTAAAAATGCGCACAGTCGCAATTATTCCTAACCGAATGCCATTAAGTATGCAAGATCCTGAGTATTGGAGAAATTATAATTGGCAATTAATAGCCAATAATTTTACGGCTAAAGGTTATAGGGTGATTGATTACAATACAACTGTTAATTTATTTACTCGTTCTGGCTTGCCATTGGAAGATACCAAAAACTCCCGCGATAAATACGCTGATTTTGCTAACGAAATAAATGCAGAATTGGTGGTAATTCCATATTATGGCACTTCGTATAATATGCAAAGCGGTTTTTTAAGCAATACGCATAAATACTTAAGTATTGGATCTTTACAGTTTTATTATGCACCTAAGAATGATTTTTTAGCTAGAATAGATTTTGAAGGAAATTTTGAAACGCAAACTACTGCACCGGGTGCATACGCTATAATAAGTATTGTACCAGCATTATTGGCATCAGGAGACTCAGAGTCTGCTTCATCTATAGGTACATTAACGAGTGTTCTAAGTTTATGCTATTTAATAAATGATTTGGCGGCACCTACTAACCCAAAGAAAAATTGGGAAACTGCTTTCAATTATGGAATTTCAAAGGCTACTAGTGCTTTTTTTGATAAATACAGCCCAAGTGTAAGTAATTATAATTATGAACCAACCAAGCTAAATGTAGCACCAGCTGTAAGTAATTACGCTAGTTTTAGCATAGAAGAGTTAGAGTTATTAAAGAAAAATGCGGTAGAGAAAAAAGACTTTAAAAAAGCGGCTGAAATAAAAGCAGAGATAGATAGCAGAAAAAAATAACTCCATGAAAATAATTATTAAGTACTTATTGGTTTGCGTAATTATTTTATTTAAGATAAATACGAATGCACAAACAGAAAAACCTGAATGGATTTTAAAATATCCAATCAATTCGGATTTTTTTGTTGGTATAGCATATGCCGATAAAAAACTTGATAATTACATGGAAGCAGCAAAAAGTAAAGCACTACAAAGTTTGGCCAATGAAATTACTGTAAAAATTATTGGCCAAACTTCATTGCAAACCATTGAAATCAATCAAAAGGTAAAACAAAGTTACATTAGCTCAGTAACCACCGAAACCATTAAAGAACTAGAGGGTTACGAATTAGTAGATAGTTGGCAAGATAAAAACCAATATTGGGTTTATTATAGACTAAGTAAAAAAGGTTATTACCAAGCAAAAAAAGACAAAGCAAATTCTGCCTTGCAAATTGCCAAAAACTATATGATGCTTGGAAATGAAAATATTAACACAAATAATTATATACAAGGAATTAACTATTATTTTATGGCAACTAACCAAATTCAAAACTATTTATATTTTGAATTTGATTTAGATTTAAAGCAACAAATAAATGAACTGTATCAAGATGCTTACAAAAACGTAAGTACTTTTTATAATCAAATTGAAATAAAAACCAACAGCGACCAAATAAAACTAAAACCCTATCAATTAAAAAATTACCAATTAAATTTTCAAATTCAAAATAAGCAAAACTTAAAACCAATAACTAATTTTCCATTTATAATTAATGTAATAAGTGGCAAAGCCGATATTGAAATAAACAAAAAATTGGTAAATGAAAAAGGATCTTTAAATTTTAAAATAATCAGTTTTAGTCCAAAAAACAAAACAACTATTTTTAAAATAAAGTTAGATAAGGAAGCACTTTTCAATGAATATATTTTGACAAATAACTTATTGGCTATTGATTTATATAAAAAAATTAGTTGTGAAAAAAACATTGAAGTTGAAAGTGAAACATTGAATGTTTTTATCAAATCGACCGAAAAATCATTCAACACCAAAAATAAAGATCAAGCTTTGGCAAATGCCTTAAAAAGTTATTTAACGGAAAACGGAATAAACATTACCAACGAAGCCGCGACTGCCAATTATTTTTTAACGATTGAAGCTAATACCACCAAAGGAAATACTGCTTACGACATGCAAGTAGTTTACCTTGATGCCACCATTACCTTAAATAAAGCCAACACTAGTATTTACAACAAAAACTTTAATGGTGTAAAAGGATTAAAAGCTACAGAAAATGCAGCCTCATACGATGCTTATCAAAAATTAATTAGAAAATTTAATGAAGAATTATACCAAGAACTACTCTATAAAATGGGTTTATTAAATGAAAATCAAGAATAAAAAAACAAATAAAATTACTTTAAAAATTTAACAAAAGCTAAACTTATAATAAGTTTGGCACAAAAATTGGAAATCTTAAAAAAAAATTATTAATTGCAAACGAAAAAAATAAAAATTATGAAAAAGTTAATTTATCTATCAACAGCAGCCTTATTATTAGTAGCTGCTTCATGTAAATCAAAAAAAGGTATAGTAGTAGCAGATGAATCTAATATCATAGCTGCTCTACCATGTGAAGAATTTAAAAGTTCAACAGAAACTGTTTTCAGAGCCACTCAATCACAAAGAAGTTCTGACTTATCGTTATCACGTGAAAAAGCTTTATTAATAGCTAAACAAAGATTAGCAGGTTTAATTCAAACTAAAATTAAATCGGTAACCGATAGATATGTAGATGAATATACCGTTAGTGGCGCTGCACCTGAAATGAAAGATAAGTTCAATAATTTAACCCGTGAAATCGTCAACCAACAATTAAACGATGTGAAAATTCTTTGTGAAAAAACTGCCCGTGATAAAGATGGAACTTACACTTCCTATGTAGCAATAGAAATGAATAAAGATGCCTTAAAAACTGCTATGGAAAACAAACTTTCTGACAAAGCTAAATTAGCTGTTGATTACGATAAAATGAAGTTTGAGCAAATTTACAATGAGGAAATGAAAAAGTTAGAGGAGAAATAAATCTAATTTAATAATAAAATTTAAAGCGACTATTAAAAGTAGTCGCTTTTTTTATGTTGTAAAACTTTACTTTTGTTTAAAATTTATGGCAGGAAACTCGTTTGGAAATATTTTTAAAATTACCACATTTGGCGAAAGCCATGGCAATGCTGTTGGTGTTGTAATTGATGGTGTTTTGCCACAAATTGAATTCGATTTTGATTTAGTGCAAACCGATTTAAATAAACGCAAACCAGGCCAATCAAAAATTACAACTGAAAGAAATGAAGACGAAAGTTTTGAAGTTTTAAGTGGATTATTTGAAGGAAAAACTACTGGTGCACCTTTAACTTTAATTGTAAAAAACAAAAATCAAAAACCAGAAGATTACAGTCATTTAAAAGATGCTTTCCGTCCATCGCATGCTGATTATACTTACAAACAAAAATATGGAATAAGAGATTACAGAGGTGGCGGACGCCAATCGGCTCGCGAAACTGTGGCTAGGGTTATGGCTGGCTCAGTTGCTAAAATGATTTTAAATAAAATTGGTATTTCAATTCATGCTTTTGTTAGCCAAATTCACACCATAAAGTTAGAAACTCCATTTAATGAAATTGATTTTACCAAAATAGAAAGTAATATAGTGCGTTGCCCAAACCAAGAAATTGCTACTAAAATGATTGCTTTAATTGAAGAAGTAAAAGCTGTTGGTGATTCAGTAGGTGGAATAATTACTTGTGTTTGCAAAGGTGTTCCAGTTGGATTAGGAGAACCTGTTTTTAATAAACTCCATGCCGAACTTGGAAAAGCCATGCTTAGTATCAATGCTTGCAAGGGTTTTGAAATTGGAAGTGGTTTTGAAAGTGTTTTACTTAAAGGAAGTGAGCACAACGATGAATTTATTGCGCTGCAAAATGAAACAATTACTACTAAAACCAATAACAGTGGCGGAATTCAAGGAGGTATAAGCAATGGAATGGATATAGTTTTTAAATCGGCTTTTAAACCAGTTTCAACAATAAAACAAAAACAAAATACTATAAATACAATATTTGAAAATATAGAAATTACAGCCGAAGGTCGCCACGATCCATGTGTGGTTCCAAGGGCTGTTCCTATAGTGGAGGCTATGGCAGCATTGGTTTTGGTTGATTTTTATCTATTAAACAAAATTTACAATTAAATATCAATGTCTATAATTTTACTCACTTAAAACATTCTTAATTTTATTTATTCATTTAAAAAAACTTATTTTACACTTTTAAAAATAAAAGTAAATGAGAAAAATATTAAGTATTTGTTTGGTTTTAATTTCGTTAAACAGTTTTGGGCAAAAAGTAGTGCATTGCGTAACTGACGAATTACATTTAAAAGCCATTCAAGAAAATCCATTAATTAAAGTTGAAGAAGATAAAGCAAACCAAATTGCAAGAGAATATGCCAGTAAATTAAGTTTAGCTAAAAAAGGAACTGTAATATATATTCCAGTTGTATTTCATATTATTCATAAAAATGGTTTTGAAAATATAACACAAGCCCAAGTTAATGATTGCTTAAGGGTTTTAAACGAAGATTTTAGAAAAATGGCTGGTACCAAAGGTGGAACCAGCACCGATAGTAGAGCAGTGGATGCAGAAATTGAATTTAGATTAGCTCAAATTGACCCATTTGGAAACCCTACAGATGGCGTAAATAGAATTGCAAATGCAACACAAACCGATGATGGAACTGATGCTACCAAAACTTTAAGCTATTGGGATAGCAATAAATATTTTAATATTTGGGTAGTAAATGTAATTAATAGTTCCTCTGCTCCACAAGGTTCAATTATTTTAGGCTATGCTCAGTTTCCTTTTTCAAGAAGTTCAAGACCAAGTACCGATGGTATAATTGTAAGAGCTGACCAAGTGGGAGTTATAGGTTCTGGTTTATCGAGCCAAGGAGGAAGAACAGTAACACATGAAGCTGGACATTGGTGTGGTTTGTACCATCCTTTTCAAGGAGGTTGTGCTGGTGGTTTAAGCAGCAATTGTGCTAGCCAAGGCGACCAAATTTGCGATACCCCACCTGTTGCTGCATCAACTAATGGTTGTCCCGAAAATCAGAATTCATGTACTAACGATGTTCCAAATTTGCCTGATTTAGTAAAAAACTACATGGATTATGCCGATGGAACTTGTATGGATGTTTTTACTGCTGGGCAATCAGTTAGAATGAAAAGTCAAATGCAAAGTTATAGGTCAAATATTTACTCAACAAATAATTTAAGCGCAGCAGGTTTAAATGCCGATGGTAGTTATAAAACATTAACTGCAGCAAGTATTAAAGCACCTTTTTTAATTGATTTTAATAGCCAAAATCCATTTTGGGAAATAGAAAATTTTATGAATACAGTTAATGGCTGGAAAGTTAATTATCAATTAGGAAGCAATGATGGAACTTGTATGTTCATTAATAGTTTTGCAAATGGTTCAACCAGTACACTAAACACACGCGATGCTTTTCATACCAGCAATATAGATATTACCAGTTTATCAAAACCTGAATTATCTTTTAAAATTGCATATGCTAAAAGACTAAGTGGTTCAAACGATAAGTTAAATATTTTTATTTCTGATAATTATGGAAGAACCGAAATTTTAGCAAGAACTTTTTCAGCGACAGAAATGGAAACTGCTGTTCCAAATAATACTTCTGCTTTTGTTCCAAATGCTACTCAGTGGAAAAAATTAAATTTAGATTTAACACCTTTTAAAACATATAAAAATTTTAGGGTTCGTTTCGAACTTCAATCGCTAAGAGGAAATAATACGTATATTGACGATATCAAAATTGGAGAATTAAGCACTTCAACCAATGAATTGAAAAACACTTTGAATTTAAAAATCTATCCAAACCCAACAAATACAAATTCATTAATCAGTTTTAATGCTAAAAGCAATGAAGAGTTAAATGTTGATTTATTTGATATTAGCGGTAAATTCATTAAAAATATTAGTAAAAACAATTATCAAATTGGCGAAAATACAATAGAATTAAATGCTTCAGATTTATCGAAAGGTATTTACTTTATAAAATTTGAACAAAACAATCAAACTTATACAAGTAAATGGATTGTAAATTAAATTCGGAGTTCAGATTGAACAAAATTGCGAAATTGTAATTGAATAAAAAATGAGGAAATGGCTTTGGCTTTTTCCTCTTTTTTTTGCTCTTTTACTTTTAATTCCGATAGGGTAGTTAAAAGCTTTGTGCTCTATGCAACTGTGTGGTTCAAATTTGTTATACTTTTTTTTAACTATTCAACAAACTAACAATTCAACAAACTAACAATTCAACAAACTAACAATTTGACCTCATAACAATCAAATAAATATGTAACAAATATTTTTGTTCAATAGCTAAAATTGTAATTAATTGCATCATGAACAAACGTGTGATACTTTTGATATTGGATGGTTGGGGACAAGGAACCAAATACCCAGGCAATGCCATTGAATTAGCCAATACTCCAAATTTTGATAATTTAATAAAAAACAATCCGCATAGTTTGTTGCATACTTGTGGCGAATGGGTTGGATTGCCCGAAGGACAAATGGGTAACAGCGAAGTTGGTCACATGAATATTGGTGCGGGCAGAGTGGTTTATCAGCAATTGGTTTTGATTGATAAAATGTTTCGTGAAAATAAAGTGGCAGAAATTGCTGTGTTAAAAAATGCCATTGAATACGCTAAAACCAATAATAAAAAAATTCATTTAATGGGTTTATTAAGCGATGGTGGTGTGCATAGTAGCTTGAATCATTTAAAAGGATTATGTTCTATTTTTAAAGAAGCTTATTTTAGTAATTTTTACTTACACGCTTTTACTGATGGCCGCGATACCGACCCAAATAATGGGGTAAAATATTTAAAAGACACATTGGAACATTTACAAAAAACTGGAGGAAAATTAGCAAGTGTTATTGGTAGATATTATGCCATGGACCGTGATAAACGTTGGGACAGAGTGAAATTAGCTTACGATTTATTGGTGAATGGAACTGGTGAAAAAACCAATGATATTTTAGCTACCATTCAGAAAAAATATGATGCAGGCGAAACGGACGAATTTTTAAAACCATTGGTTTGTGTAGATGAAAATAATAACGCATTAGCCACCATTAGTCCTGATGATGTGGTGATTTGTTTTAACTTTAGAACCGATAGAGGCCGTGAAATTACGCAGGCTTTAACGCAAGAAGATTTTGCAGAACAGCAAATGAAAAAATTGCCTTTAAAATACATTACGCTTACATCTTACGATAAAAACTTTAAAAACGTGGAAGTCATGTTTGCCGATATTGAGTTGAACAATACTTTAGGCGAAGTGATGGAAACCAATAATAAAAAGCAAGTACGCATAGCCGAAACCGAAAAATATCCGCATGTAACTTTCTTTTTTAGTGGCGGACAAGAAAAGGAATTTACAGGTGAAACACGCCACATGGCTCCATCGCCAAAGGATGTTCCAACCTACGATTTTAAACCAGAAATGAATGCTGAAGGAGTTTGCCAATTTACTTTAGACGAAATAGCTAAAAATGAAGCTGATTTTATGGTGGTAAATTTTGCCAATCCCGATATGGTGGGACATACAGGTGTAATTAGTGCCGAAATAAAAGCAGTAGAGAAAGTGGATGAATGTTTAGGACGCATAGTTTCAGAAGGTTTAAAAAATGGCTACTCGTTTTTAATTACTGCCGACCATGGCAATGGTGAATTTATGCTAAACGATGATGGCTCGGCCAATACAGCGCACACCACCAACGAAGTGCCTTGCATATTGGTAGAAACCGAACATACACACCATTTGAATAATGGAAAATTAGCAGATTTAGCTCCAACGGTATTGGCATTAATGGGCATAAACCAACCAACAGAAATGGATGGCAAATGCTTGATTAACTAAAACAAAGAAGCAGTGGCTTTGTAAGGGAAGTCTTAAAATGACCAAATATTTTTTACTTGTAATATTGAGCATTAGCTTCCTAATAGGGTGTAATAACAACTCAAATGTTAGCAGTAATTCTGCTGATTCAACAATTATTGAAACGAATATAGAAGAACAAAAAGATATTCCTTTTGACGTAAGTGCATTGAATGTAATAGATTCAATAACCATATCAATAGACCAAATTGAACAAAGAACGATTGATATTGACATTGAAATCCCTGTATTTCCTGTTGATAGCGAACTGATTTAAATGAATTATTGCTTTATAATACAGCAATCAAGAAAGTCATAGATACATTAAATTCATACATCTATATTGATAAAATAGTGCAAAATACACAACGGGGATTTTCGCCAGAAGACATTTCTTTTTTTGTTAATAATAATGGTAAGATAAAGGTAGTTTGTTTAGATAATTATGGACTTGACCTTTTTACTGAAAGTAACTTATTTCCTTTAAACAAACCTAAAACAAGGATTTTAAAAAATAAAAAGAAACTAACTGGGAATTTAAGAATAAATCAGATTGATGAAATTTACCAAGACTTATTAAATAATCAATTCCTTGTAAATGATACACTGTATAATGAAATAGATCATTTACAAACAGTTTTAGAAGTTTATGATGAAAAGGATTTCATCTATAAATGCATTTTGACTTCTGGTGCAATAACATTTGAATGGAGAAATGGTAAGAGTTTAAATATCGTACAAAAACAAAGCAGTGAATTTTGGAATGCAAATATATTCCCAATAAACAATAAAATATTTTTCAGACAATCTTTAGATTTAAATACAGATGCTTTCTTTGCCTTCGATGTTATGACTTGTACAACAAAAAAATATATTGTGCCTGTAAAAGTAGGTAATGAATTCTATTGTAAAGATGGTATTTATTTTAATTACTTCTATAAAAATGAGAATTCAATAGATATAAAGAAGTATCATTACGGTTTTATTAAATATTAGCAAGCGCTTAAACTAACTTTGAAAGTTTTAAATTTCAAAATGCTAGAAGACAGAAGCTAGCAGCCAGTTGCAAGTAGCCAGTTGCAAGTAGCCAGAAGCCAGATGCCAACTACAAACCAAAAATCATTCAAAAAATTACGTTTATAAACTTATTATTGCGGGAATTTACAACCTAACTACCCTGTCAGACGATTAAAAGGCCTTTGCGCAAGAAAGGAGTCAGACAGGTTAAAGTAAATTGCTAAATTTCAAAAACAAGCCAATGAAAATAGACGTTCACGCACATATTTTACCTGAATTTATGCCAAACCTAAAAGATAAATATGGTTATGGCGATGAGTTTATTTACCTTGATCATTTTCAGCCAGGACGGGCAAATATGATGAAAGCGGATGGCACTTTTTTTAGAACCATTGACGATTTGTGTTGGGATCCAAAACGCATTATTGCTCACATGGATGAACATGGCGTTGATATGATGGCACTCTCCCCTATTCCAGTTTTGTTTTATTATTGGGCAAAGCCCGAACATACTCACGATTGGGCAAAATATTACAACAATTATTTGTCAAAAATTCAAGAAGAAAACCCTAAAAGATTATTAGGATTAGCCACTTTGCCTATGCAAAATGTTGAATTGGCTATTGAAGAAATGTTGCGTTGCAAATACGAATTAAATTTAGCTGGTGTTGAAATTGGAACACATATTGAACATAGAAATTTGGATGATGAATATTACCATCCGTTTTTTGCTGCAGCCGAAAAAGCCGATATGCCTATTTTTGTGCATCCTTGGGATATGATGGGACAAGATAGAATGCCAAAGTATTTTTTACCTTGGCTAATTGGTATGCCAGCCGAAACAAGTTTGGCTATTTGCAGTTTAATTTTCGGTGGTATTTTTGATAAATTTCCAAAAGTGCGGATTTTATTTGCCCATGGGGGCGGATGTTTTCCTCAAACCATTGGCCGTATTAGCCATGCTTATCACGCCCGACCTGATTTGTGTAACGTAAACAAAGTAGCCGACCCTAGAAATTATTTAGACAAGTTTTATATTGATAGTTTGGTACACGATGATGAAACATTTAAATTTTTAGTAAAAATGTTTGGCGCCAATAAAATTGCCTTAGGCAGCGATTTTCCGTTTCCGCTTGGCGATTTGGAACATGGAAAATTTATAGAAGAAATGAAGGAACTAACCAATGAACAAAAGGAACAAGTTTTATACAAAACGGCTCAAGAATGGTTAGGTTTAAAAAATATATAAAAGCAACTCAATGTTAAATTTATGTTACTTGTTTTAATAAATAAACATTTCACCAACTTAGTGGCATATAATTTGATTTAAAAATATTTAATTTACAAACAAAAAACACATACATGAAACGACTGGTTTTATTTGCTTACATTTTAATAGCAACATTTACATTAAAAGCACAATCATTAAACGATGGCTTAAAAGCTTTAGATTTTGAAAAATTTGAACAAGCTAGAAATATTTTTTCTGATTTAACAATAAAAGAGCCATCCAATGGATTAAATTATTACTATTTGGGGCAAGCTTATATTAGTTTATTTAAACCTGATTCTGCCATAGCTGCATATAACAAAGGAATAGTTGCTGCACCAAAAACTGCTGAATTGTATGCTGGTTTAGGTGAATTACTGTTAGAAGAAAACCAAACCACAGAAGCACAAGCTCAATTTGATAAAGGATTGGCATTGTGTAAAAACAAGTATGGCGAATTTAATAATGCAAAAGGTTTAGTAGCTATTGCTAGTGCAATGATTGCAGGTGAAACTAAAATGTTAGCCCAAGCATCGGCATTAATGGAAGAAGCATATAAAATAAGTAAAGAAGATTATGATGTATTAACTACTGCTGGTGATGTATTTTTAGAAATGTCAGATGGTAGTAAAGCTGCTACTTTTTATAACAGAGCCACCGTTTTAGACCCAAACAGACCAAAAGCATTTGCTAAAATTGCTTTGATTTGGATTAGAATAAAAAACCTACAAGTTGCTAAAGAAGCATTAGATACTGCATTTGCCAAAGACCCTAATTATGCAACTGCATTTAAAAATCAAGCTGAGTTTTATTCAGTGCAACGTAAATTTGGTTTGGCTAAAGAAGCTTATAAAAATTACTTAAAAAACTCAGAGGTTACCTCTGCTAATCAATTGCGTTTTGCATTAATTTTGTTTAAAGCAAAAGAGTATGGAGAAGCATTAATAAATGTAGAAGAAGCTAGAAATAGTGATAAAACTAATAATATTTATATCAATCGTTTATATGCTTATGCTTGTTACGAAGCAGGTAATTTAAAAAACGACATGCCTACTTTTATAAAAGGATTAAGTGCCATTGAAACTTTAATGAGTAAATTAGCAGCAGCAAAAATTACTGCTGCTGATTATGAGTATTTAGGTAAGTTACAATCAAAAACAGGTAAAGATAGTTTGGCTTTAATTAACTTAAATAAATCATTGACTTTAGATCCAAATAAAGGAGAAGTGAAAATTGAAATTGCCAAAATTTACGACAAACAAAGCAAATACGTTGAAGCTGCTTTAATTTACGAAGAGTATATTAACACCGCTAAAAAAGTTACTGTTACAGATAATTATACCATTGGTAAATATTATAAAAATGCTAAAATGTATGAAAAAGCCGATGAAGCTTTTGGAAGAGTAAATTCTACAATGGCAACTTATGGCGATGCTTGGTACCAAAGAGCAAGTGTAAATGCATTATTAGATTCAACTTGGCAAAAAACAACTGCTAAAGAATTATTTGAAAAATACATTGAAATAACATTGGCTGATACAGCTAAGTTTAATAAGTTTAAAGCCAGTCTTTCAAAAACTATTGCACTTTCGTACGATTATTTAGGTAAATATTATTACCAAAAAGATTTAAAAAATGAATGTAAAGAAATGTTAAAAAAATCGTTAGAGTACGATCCTAAAAACCAAGTAGCAATTGATATATTAAAAAGTTTGAAGTAATAATTTATTTCTAATTAAAAGCCCATTTAAAATAATTTTAAATGGGCTTTTTTATTTTATAATTAGCTTAAATCTATTCAATATATATTTAACAATTTAAAAATATGAAATAAAGCAATTTTTGTCTTTACTTTATTATATTTGCGTTGTGTCAATATCAAACAATTTAATAAAAATAAATGGGCTTAAAATTTGCTTATTGCTATTCTTGTTATGTTTTGGTATTAAAGGTTTTTGCCAAACACCAAGTGTTGTAGTGAGTGAGTATTATAATGCGGCTGATACAAGAGATGAATGGACTGAATTGTTAGTATTAGAAGATAATACCGATTTAAGAGGATTTACAATAAGAGATAATAATGGAAATCAACAAAGTTGGCAAGTAGAAATAACTTTTTCGAGTGTTTCCCTATGGAATAATTTACGTTCAGGCACAGTAATTATTATATGGCATAGGATAAGGTCATCAACTGTTGCAACAAATAGAGTTGTTGATACTTTAAAAACTGATGGCTATATAGAGGTGCATGCCCAATTAACAGGTTATTTTATTGGTGGTAGTTTTGCAAGTGCACCGTTTTGGAATGGAAACACTTTAGCAATAGCTGCATTTGGTGAATTAATTCAGATTAGAAATGCTTTTGGAAACAATGTTCATGCTTTAGGTCATAAATCAACTTCTGATTCTTGCTTTACTAATTTGAATTCAAACAAATTAAATCATTCAAGTGCGATTGTTTCTTTTAGTAATGTTTCAATTTGTCCAGGAAACAATATAAGTGCTTATATTGGGGGGACAAGTGATACATTAAAAACAAGTGAGGGTTCTAGCTACATCACCCAAGGTTTACCAAATAAAAGAGCAAGTGATACTACTTCAAATTTGTTATATTGGCGTAGCCTTCGTCACCCTCCTTTTACAGGAATAACACTAAACACTCCCATTGATTCATTTGCTTTTGGAAAAGTGAGTTTATCTTGGACAACTTCTGGATGGACAGACCCTAATCCTTCAGACGGAACTGTGGGATACATTGTTTTACGAAATACTACAAATTCATTTGTAGCACCTACTGATGGTAAATCCTATTCAACCTCGGATACAGTAGGAACAGCAACAGTTGCTGGTCATGTTAATTTATCATCAACTCTAGTTTTTACAGACAATTATACTTTTAATTGTGGTACAACTTATTTTTATAAAATATATGCTTATCGTTATTCCACCAATGGTGCATTAGGAACTGCAAGAGGTAGAGCTTATAACGAAAAAGGAAGTATTTTTTCATCAATAACCAAGCCCTATCCTATAGCTCAAAGCATTAACTCAAATTAAAAAAACAAAAAAACATGAAAATAAATTTACAAACCACAATTAAAACAATCATATTATTTATTGTGATTGCTCTTTTTTCAAATGGCGTTATAGCTCAAAACCAGAAAGCTTGGAATGGAAATTCAGGTGGTTTTAGGATAGATACAACTATCAATTCTAGTTCGCAAGTAACTTGGAGTTTTACATTAGGTTCAGGCAGTACAACTTCAAAAGTTGATGGCGGTGGACGAGGAGGATTAACAACAGTAACATGGGGAAATACAACTTCAGCAATGATAAGAGATACCATTAAAGCATATGAAACATTAAATGGTTGTTCAAGTAGTTTAGTAAACAAACCAGTTGATGTTTATCCAAAACCAGTTGTAAGTATTGGAACAAACGATACTTTATGTATAGGAGCAACTCTAAGTTCAAAAACATTAACTGTTACCAATTTTTCAGCTATTGGAGGTTCATCTAACTTAGGGGAGTTTATAATTACTGTTGATGTAAGAAGTGGATCAACCACTGGTGCTTCAATTATTGGAGGGTCAATTACACTTCCTAGTGCAACAAGTAGTGGTGTAATTTCAGTGCCTTCAATTCCTACAGGATCATTGACAGCAGGAACCTATTATTTAGTTATTACTAATTTTGCTTCAAATGTAACTGCATCTTCTAATAATCCTGCACCAGGAAGTTACGCAAGTGGAAACTCAGCGGCAACAGTAGCTGCTATTCCAACTAATTATATCATTTATATTAGACCAGCAATAACTACACCTGCAATTCAAGCGTATTAAAAACAATTTATTTTATTAAATATGAAAAAGATAATTACAATTTTAACATTATTATTAGCATTTGGTATAACCAAAACATTTGCACAAGCAGATACAGCATGTGCTGGTTCATCAGCCAATATTTATGATGTAAATCCTATCGTTGGATCAACTTATACATGGTCACTTAAAAATAATTTAGGAACTATTGTACCCGTTGCTGGTCGTACTGATAGTATTTTAATAACTTATGGTTCAGTTGCAGGTATTGATACTTTGCGTTTAGTTGAAACAGGACCAACAGGTTGTTTTGGCGATACTATGAAACTTGCTGTTATAATTTTACCAAATGTAACAGCAACAATTAGTGGAACAGATTCGATATGTGTAAATAATGCAAGTATTGGTCAATTACAAATAGCACTAACCGGAAGTACCAGCTGGAATATTACTTATACAGATGGAACAACACCTGTAACTGTAAATGGTATTACCACTAGTCCATATATTTTTAATTCGCCTACATATACCACAGCGGGAATAAGAACATTTACTGTAACTTCTGCTACAGGTATTGGAAGTTGCCCTGCTGCATTAAGCGGAAGTGGAAGTGTTAGTGTGTTTCCTAAACCAGCTGCTGTTTCTATTAATCATTACTAAAATAATTCAAAAATCTAATTTTAAAACCCAAGTTTGAAAGTGCTTGGGTTTTTTTATTTTTAAAAATATTGATTATATCATTTCAAAATTTAATTTTACAAAAGAAATAATTCATAAAAAACCAATATCATGAAAATATTAAATCTTATTAAAAGTATTAAAATTGTAATTCTTTTTTGCTTAATTTTTACGCAAGGAATAATAAAAGTTAATGCACAAAGCCAATCAGTTTGTGTAAGTTCTTCAAAAATTTACGATATTAACCCTAATGTAGGTTCAACCTATTACTGGTCGTTAAAAAATGGTTTAGGAACCATTACAACCATAAGTGGAAGAACAGATAGTATTATTATTAACTATGGAACAACAACTGGAACTGACACTTTAAGAGTAGTAGAAGTTGGTTCATCAGGTTGTATTGGCGATACTGCTAAAAT
>Ga0247843_1002905_pt1 | contig 29594 bp, 25 predicted proteins | sample LaCruzMarch2017__FD_192420 | JGI IMG/M metagenome (GOLD analysis project Ga0247843, IMG submission 192420) | Freshwater microbial communities from meromictic Lake La Cruz, Castile-La Mancha, Spain - LaCruzMarch2017_8m | ecosystem: Environmental > Aquatic > Freshwater > Lake | place: Spain... | reverse complement strand
GATGGTCAGATCGAAGCCACTTTCACCGAACTTGCCAACCGCTGGGATGGCCTTGATGGCCTCGTGCACTCGATCGGATTTGCGCCTCGCGAAGCGATTGCGGGGGAGTTTTTAGATGGACTGTCGCGAGAAGCCTTTCGAATCGCGCATGACATCTCTGCCTACAGTTTCCCAGCACTGGCTAAAGCCGCCCGTCCCATGATGCAGGGTCGCAATGGCGCCTTACTGACATTGACGTATTTGGGTGCCGAAAAGGCAATGTCCAACTACAACACGATGGGTCTGGCTAAAGCCTCACTCGAAGCCTCGGTGCGCTACCTGGCGTCCAATCTCGGACCTGAGGGTATTCGCTCGAATGGTATTTCAGCGGGTCCGATCAAGACCTTGGCCGCCAGTGGTATCAAGGACTTTTCAAGTATTCTCAAGGTCGTCGAAGCCAATGCGCCGCTGCGTCGCAACGTTACCATCGAACAAGTCGGTAACGTCGCCGCCTTTTTGCTGTCCGAGCTTTCGGCCGGTGTCACAGGCGAGATCATCCACGTCGACTCAGGCTTTTCAAATGTGGTGTGCGGCCTGATTGATTAAGCACACTGATTGAGCCTCCTCACCGCAATCCGGTGAGATGCATCAATAGCGCTCCGACCGCACCGGCCCCCAAAATCAAGTAAACGGGGTTGATGCGCGTTCGGAGTAATAAACCGAACACTACCAGTGCAAGCACGATGGTCAGGGGTCCGACTAGGGCCGCCTTGGCCACAGCATAGACGCCTGAGCACATCAAACCGATGGCAATCGGCTCCAAGGCGCTTTGCACTGCTCGGCGCCAAGGCCGCTCACCGATTTTGTTCCACAGACGTCCTACCGCCAGACACAAAATGCTTGAGGGTAAAAAGAATGAAAGTAATACAACTCCCGCACCGAGCAGTCCTGCAATCTGAAAACCAAACACCAAAACCATCAACATATTTGGACCCGGCGCAAGCTGGCCCAAACTATAAATATGTACAAAAGCGGTGTGATCGATATTGAAACGCTGCGCCAGGACAGTCTGCATTTCAGGGAGTACCGCCGTGCCGCCACCGACGGCCAGCACGGACAACATCCCAAAGGTCATCGCAAGTTGGAGTAAAGCGCTCATTTAGAAGAGGCCTCCTCTTTGCGCGGACGATAAAGAAATAATCCAATCGGGGCCATAATCAGCAGCACTGTCACAAGCGAAAGCTTGAGCACACTCATCAAGACAAAGGTCGCCACAATCATCGACAAGGAGCGTATGTGCCGAAAATGCTGATCACCTATTTTGTAAGTAATTGAGGCCAATAGACCCGTCGCACCCGCTGCAACGCCAGCGAGCAGAATATTTATCATCGGATGATCTGCACCCGCGCTATACGCCACCCCCGCGATCAACACAAACAAACCACCGGGCAAGATCAAGCCTACACAAGCAACACATGCGCCCAAAAACCCTCGTAGCCGATCGCCGGCGAGTAGCGCGAGATTGACCGAATTGAGTCCTGGCATGGTTTGACTGATCGCCAGCATCGCCATGAACTCGTCGGGTGTCAGCCACTTGCGCTTGTCAACAAGCAAAATGCGCTCATACGCCACGATGCCACCACCAAAACTCACGGCACCAATCAAGAGGAACTCTCTAAAGATGAGCCAGAGCGTGGTAATTGGGGTAGGCGTGGGATCACTCATTCCTCACTCCCGTAAACAAGCGCAGTCTTGGTGCTCCCTGCCACTAACCAATCAGGGATCGCGAGCTGCAAATTTTTAAAAAACTTATCTGCGAGTTGATGGGCTGCACTATCGTCGCGATTTGTTTTTAATACCCGATATGAAAACGCGAGCTCGCCCACAATCGGCTCGCCTACGCTGCGCATCCAGATCGCCACATCGCAATGCGCACTCACGTTAGGTCCAAACACAATATTGCCGAGTGGCAGACAGGCCTCGAGAATCTTGTTCGATGTACCACCCACAACCGAAACGGGCACCTCGGGCTTGAGTTCCAAGCGACTCAAATCAGGAAAGAGGCGTACAAGACTACCCATGTTGCCCTCGAAAATCTGATCGATGGGCACGGAGTCCATGATGGCATTATTGGAATAAATCATCCGTGTCGTACCTGGATTTTCGCCTCGTAAGATTTCTTCTTTGAGGCGCAGTTTTATTTTTAAAGTCGTATCCGGTGTTGGATCGTAGGCTGCTGATGCTTGTAAAGATTTGGCACGGCACTTAAAGGTGAGCTCACACCAGTCGTCGATCCATACGTTTTGTCGTGACTCACGTACACGCAAGATTAAATTATTTTTCCTTAAGTCTTGGTCGGGTGTATCAAAAAAATAAACGCTGCGTAGTCCTGTGTTGGCATTGTCCAGATGAAAAAAATCTACGCCCTCTTTCTGACAAAAAGAAACAATCAAATGACTTAATAACGTAATTCGACTATAGCGGTCGAGGCCTTGCGGTTTAAGCAAAAGCTTGAACTCACGATTTGTAATTTTTTTGTCGAGTGGAGTCGTCGTGATTGGTTTCATAGAGTGAGTTGTAATAATGTTGGTTTTAATAGATTGAATTTTAAATTAGATAGGTTTGATTAAAGGACGAGCAAGGTCGAACGCTTGCTCAAGAGTATCGCAATACTTGGCTAAGGGGCTCTCCCCCACCACACCAGAACGGCGCATTTTTTCAATCACTCTTTTATTTGCCTCACACAGAAAAACTTGAACTCCGCGTTTTTGTAAGTCGCTCACGACATCATCTATCGACTGCAAACCGGTCGCATCGATAAAAGGAACTCGACGCAAGCGAATCACGAGCGCCCGCGGATCGGTCGCGGTGTGTTTGAGTGCACGCTCAAAATTTTCGATCGCTGCAAAAAACATAGGTCCATCAATTTCAAAGACCATGACACCATCAGGACGCTTCAAATGTAGTTCGCCTGCAAACTCACGCTCGAGTGTATCCCCAGTCACTTCGCGCGTTTCTACAGAAGCAGCCATACGTCTGAGAAAATGAAAAATCGCCAGCATCACACCGATATTGACCGCAACGACGAGATCCACAAAGACTGTTAATAAAAACGTCACGACCAACACCACCCGATCGGCGGTCGGCGCGCGCAGCAAAAGACGACCAAAATTGTGTAACTCGCTCATATTCCACGCAACGACAAACAAGATCGCTGCCAAAGCCGCCAAAGGAATGCTTGAAGCGAGGGGTGCGAGCGCCAAGAGAATCAATACAAGGGTCAAAACATGGACGATGCCCGCTAAGGGACTCGTACCACCGTTTCTAATGTTGGTCGCCGTACGCGCGATCGCACCCGTCGCGGCAAAGCCACCAAACAACGGTGTCACGATATTGGCTACCCCTTGTCCGATGAGTTCTTGATTAGAGTTGTGATGCGTACCTGCCATCCGATCGGCAACCACCGCCGACAACAGAGACTCGATCGCGCCTAACATCGCAATCGTGAAAGCCGGGCCCACGAGACTAAGAACCTGTGAAACGCTTATATCGGGCCAAGCAAACGAGGGTAGGCCCTGCGGGACACCGCCAAACATGGAGCCGATCGTCTCGACTCCGGGTAACTGCACCACCGCCTGAAAAATGGTCGCAAACACCATCGCCAATAATGGACCAGGGATGCGTTTAAAGATGTTGATTTTGTTGGCGAACAACACAATCGATAAACTGAGCGCAGCGATGAGTAGCGTCGGCCAATGGGTCTGGGGCAGTAACAACAACAACGACCAGACTTTTTCATGGAAATGATCGCCGCCGGATTTAGGTAAACCTAAAAAATACGCCCATTGACCGACAAAGATGATCACCCCGATGCCAGTGGTAAAGCCAATAATGACGGGGGTTGGGATGAATTTAATGAGGCCGCCCATTTTGGCCAGTCCCATAACAAGCAAAATAATCCCTGCCATCAGTGTCGCGACCTGCAAACCGGCGATTCCGTACTTGGCGGTGATACCAGCCAAAATCACGATAAATGCACCCGTGGGTCCTGAGATTTGCAGACGACTGCCACCTAGTAACGTGACCAGTCCGCCACCAATGATCGCTGTGTAGATGCCTTGCTCAGGCCGTGCACCCGAGGCAATGGCAAACGCCATGGAAAGAGGCAACGCCACAATCCCGACGATCAGTCCTGCCAGGATGTTGGGCCACCACTGACTGCGGGCGAATAGACCTGCGCGATACCCTTCTACTAAAGCAATCATAAATGTGGCTGCAATGGATCAATGGTCATAGGTCTGATTGATTATAGGGGTATGTGTCAGAATCTTGATCTATCTCAAGATAAGTGTCGAATCAGCGCTTCGATTCTGCCTCAATAAAGCTACTGCCTTTTAGAATGAGTGAGCAGTGATTAACGACTCAAGGAGCTAGCAAATGATCATCAGCAGACAAGCATGGATTGTGGTGGCGGATGGCGGACGTGCGAACGTTTACAAAAATTTCGGCGAAGTCGGCGAAATCAAACTCGCTCTTGTGCGCAGCAGCAATCAGCATACCGAGCACACCCACGAGCTCGGCCGCGACAGGCCTGGACGAATGAGCGGCAACTCTGGCCATACCAAATCCGCACTGGAGTCGACCGATTTGCATCAAGTGGCCGAAGGAAAGTTTTTAAAAGCCGTCGTTGCACATCTTGCGCAAGATGTGCAGGAGGGCCAGTGCGAGGAGCTTGTATTGATTGCGCCCCCTCATGCGCTCGGTGAGCTGCGCAAACAGCTGCCTGCGAACGTCGCCAAACTTGTCGTCAGCGAAATCGGCAAGGACTATACTCACATGGCCATCAACGAATTGCAAAAGACGCTGATGAGTATCCACTAAATCCTTCATCAAAGGATCGTAGGCGCCATGAACCTTACCGAACTTTCTGCCCTTGAGTTACGTCGACTGATCGGCACTAGACAGATTTCCCCGGTTGAGTTGATGGAGGCCTGCGTTGCGCAGATCGAAAAGTACAATCCGGCGATCAATGCGATCGCGGCGACTGATTTTGAGCGCGCGCGCGACTCCGCTAAACAAGCCGAAACAGCCGTGATGCGCGGCAAGTCGCTGGGTTTGCTGCATGGCTTGCCGTTGGGTGTCAAAGATCTGCAGGACACTGCGGGTCTGTTAACGACTTACGGAAATGTTGGACTGCGTGGCAATATCCCTTCACGTGACAATAGTCTCGTCGCACGCTTGCGCCAAGCCGGTGCAATCGTGACAGCTAAAACCAATACGCCCGACATGGGCGCTGGCGCAAACACCCGCAACGCCGTGTGGGGCGCGACTGGCAACCCCTTTAATCCGACACTCAACGCAGGCGGCTCTTCGGGCGGCTCGGCAGCGGCACTCGCGACCGACATGCTCCCTATTTGTACGGGTTCAGATACAGGCGGCTCGCTCAGAATACCCGCGGCAATATGCGGCGTGGTGGGGATGCGCCCTTCTCCTGGCACGGTTGGAAACGATACGCGCGCATTGGGCTGGTCCGTCATTTCGGTGTTAGGTCCGATGGGACGCACTGTCTCGGATGCAGCTTTTATGATGGCTGGATGCATCGGACGAGACGCCATGGATCCCCTCGCCTATCCCGTCGATCCGGCAAGTATTTGGCCGATGCGCCACATTGACCTGTCGACTTTACGCATCGGCTACACCGAAGACTTCGGCGTGTGTATTGTTGATCAGGAAACACGACGAGTATTTCGTAAACGCATGGCTGCCATCGCGCCACTCGTGCAAGTATGCGAACCTGTCGATCTGCGCTGCACCGAAGCAGATCGCGCCTTTGATGTGTTGCGCGCGGAAAATTTCGTCGCGGGTTTTTCTGATATCTGGCGCAACAAGCCTGAAACGCTCGGACCGAATATTTGTGCCAATATGGAAATGGCCGTCACGATCACGCTCGAAGACCGCGCCCGCGCGCACCTTGAGCAAACACGTATCGCGCGTCAGTTTGCGGCAGCGACTGAACAATACGATTTGATTTTGTCACCCGTTGTGCCAGTCACGCCTTTCCCTTGGACGCAACTCTATGCGCCCGAGGTCGACGGCCAAAAGATGAGAAATTATTATCACTGGCTTGCACTGACGTATGTCGTGACGCTCGCCACCAATCCTACGATCGCACTGCCATGCGGACGTGACGAGCATGGCATGCCGTTTGGCTTGCAAGTGACAGGTAAACTTTTCGAAGATGGTCGTTTAATGGCGGCTGCGCATGCACTCGAACAAGCCTTCAATCACGACTCCGAACTCAAGCGCGCCAAGCCAGATATGACTCAGTTACTAGCGCCTCACCCCGAGCTCAAATCAATCGTCACGCATCCTCCTGTCTATGAAGGCCTTGTGACGGATCATCCAACCTCACCAGCGGTATAAAGTAATTCCACCGCCAATATCTTCGTTGCGCGCTTCATCGGGGAGTGAACGATATTTGGTCACGCGCGCGCCATCGTTGCCAAGATAGACGTACATAATCTCGGCATTACCTTGGCCGCGCATATAACGGTAGGACCAGATCCATTGTCGATCATCACCCCAGTCGTCGCGGGTAATGTTTGCGGGAGGACCGAACTCGCAGTGCACTCGCTCGCGCGTCCAGACCTCGCCATTGCCCAAAATACTGAAGCTCTGATCGGTGAGGATCTGCTGTGGTGCGCCGACGGTACCTTGCTTGGAAACATGCAAGGCATAGGCGGTTTCACCTTCGGGTTGCTGTGTCCACACCATCCGCTTGCTTCCGTCTCTGGACGGACAAATGATGTCAGGGGTGCCGTATTGCTTGATCACCTGGGTCACCGGTGTACCGGACTGTACGCTTGAAATCTGTGCGCATCCCGACAATATCAGGGCAGAAAGACCGACAGAAAACCAGCCAATCGCTTTGGCACGCTGAGCTGCGATGGATATACCCTGCACAACAAATTTTTCTTTTTGAATCATGACAACCGCCCATGGGGTCAAATTAAAACTCGAACATATGTCCGCTTTTCGCGGCCTTGGTCCGGAGGTAACCGTCATTATGCTCGTTTGACGGATAAATGTGCGGCACGCGTTCAACGACCTCGATGTCATGTTGCGCCAAGGAGGCAACCTTGGTGGGATTGTTGGTCATCAATCTGACACGACTCACGCCCAACAAACGCAGCATCTGTGCAGCTGGCAAATAGTTGCGCTCGTCCGAATCAAAACCGAGATGTAAATTAGCATCTACCGTATCGAAACCAGAATCCTGCAGTTGGTAAGCGCGCAGCTTGTTCACCAAGCCGATACCGCGGCCTTCTTGGGCTAGATACAAAAGAATGCCACTACCGACTTTGGACATCTCTGCAATCGCACCGCGCAACTGATTTCCACAGTCACAACGCAACGATCCAATCAGATCGCCGGTAAAGCATTCAGAATGCAAACGCACCAAAACAGGCTGCGTCGTATCGACATCACCGATCATGACCGCAAGATGTTCGATACCACCGTCTCGCGGACGAAAGGCGACAACACGGGCGTTTTCAGCGTTTTCCAACGGGACACGTGCCTGACTCACAAGTGTGAGAGCCTTGGCAGCGTTTTGCATATAGTCCTGGATGTGACTGGCTTTAACCGACAAAATATCCGGATTGCCGACACCTTCGACAATCAGTGCTGCCGGTAACAAGCGTGAAAGTTTGGACAGCGTCACACACGCCCGAGCGAGTGCATCAGCATCACTCAACACGAGTCCAGACAAGTCCGGACGCTGCATGAGTGCCGCCAGTGGATTAGCCAAAAACTCAATAGCTGCCAGATTAAGCCCCTGAGGATGCGTCACCACACAGGCTAAGCGGTCAGTCTTGTCAATACCGAGCACATTGGCGCGCGTTCCGGTCATGACAAGACGGGGGGCACTATGACCATTTCGTTTCAGCAGCCCAAGATGTTCAGGCGTCAGGGCTTCGGCAGCCAGCATCAAGAGGCTATTGTCGCCATCATGCACACGCACAATCGCTCCGCGGCGCAATTCTGAAATGGCACGGTCTACTTCGATGAGGGGATCAGGGTTTGACAAGATAGGCTGAGCTAAAGGTTAAAAAGGCTTTAAAAATAAAAGCTTGCGCAAAAAATCGCACAAACGAATATTATGACAGCTTCAGGTAAATCCCTAATGGAATACACCTACTTCGTTCACAATTTCGGACATTTTTAACTTTGGTTTCACTTACACCACAATTTCACATTCAGGACGAGCAAACCTCCTCGGAGGCGCTTGGTCAATGGGCCTCATTTACAAAGGAATTCTTTAGTTTAGATTCTTTAGTTGCCTCGCCCTTACAGGCGCTTTTCGAGCCCCTCAGGACCAGTCACGTAGACACGATGATGGTGGTCGGCCAGCTGGGTCAAACCATGGACGGTCGCATTGCCACAGTGACCGGTCAATCCAAATACATCAATGGTCGTCCAGGTTTGACGCATCTGCACCAGTTGCGCGCCTTACTTGACGCGGTCGTAGTGGGAGTCGGTACCGCCATCGCCGACGATCCGCAACTCAATGTCAGATTAGTCAGCGGTAAAAATCCAGCTCGGGTCGTCATTGACCCCAAAGGCAAACTCAATCCTCACGCGCGGGTCTGGCTTGAGGATGGCGCACGTCGTTTGTGGGTGGTCTCTGAAGGTATTGAAATCACCGCACCGGCTGGCGTGGAAATGGTCGATCTCCCTGCTCTCGATGGACGCATCGCGCCTCAAGACATCTTGAAGTGTTTGCATCAGCGCGGACTCAACCGCGTGTTGATCGAAGGAGGTGCAGAAACGGTATCTCGCTTTTTGCAAGCGGGCTGTCTAGATCGACTGCACTTGATCGTTGCACCCATTTTGATGGGCTCGGGTCGCGCCAGTCTCAATCTGCCTGCTATCGAACATATGGATCAGGCACTGCGCTTGAATGTCCTCACGCACTTGCTTGGCAATGAAATTTTATTTGATTGCGATTTGACTGCGCAACGCATAAAAATCTCTGCTTAATATCTAATGCCGCGTCTGCAACCGCTCCAGCACCTCAGCAAAACGCTGAACCGATTGTTCCCATGTTGGCTGCTGCAAGGCAGCACGTTTCGCCCCTTGAGAAAGACGCTCCCGCAGAGCCTTGTCCTGCATCACCGCACGCAAAGCATGGGTCAGACGCTGCACATCGCCAGGCGGCACGAGCAGGCCTGCCTCTTGGGGTACGGTATCGGGAATCGCACCGCCCGTCGTGCCAATGACCGGCAAACCTCTCGCCAACGCCTCGGCATAGGCCATCCCATACCCTTCAAAAAACGAAGCCAACACGAACACATCCGCCTGTTGATAAAGCGCCTCTAGTTCTGTGTCATTGACCGCGCCGAGCGTTCGTACGCGTTGCTTAAAACCAAAACGCTCGATGTCATATGCGAGCTGCAAAGGCGCCTTGTCGTCACGCGTCAAGTCACCCGCGATCGTCAGCGTCCAAGGCAGTGCCGACAGAGGTTGCAAGGCTGCGAGCAATACGTCAAAACCCTTGCGTGGCGTGACAGAACCCACCGATACGAGATGCAGGGTCTCAGAACCGCTCCCCTGCGCGAGAGCAGCACGCGCAGTCCCTGGACGAACCACATCAATTGAAGCAGCAGTCACTGCAAAAAATTGCACCAAATCTCTTGCCGTCGAAGGCCCAGTCACGATCACATGTTTGACGTGACTGAGGGCCCGCGTCTCACTGAGCCGAAAAGCTTCGGCTTGTAGTGGATGGATACCCGTCTCAAAGGCCAAAGGGTGATGCACCAAGGCGACTACCGGATGATGCTGCGACAAGTCCGCGACCGCCTCAGGTAAAACACCTGAGGCGAGACCATCGATCACAACGAGTATGCCTGCAGGCACCGCTTGCAAAAGCATAGCAGCGCGCGCGATGGTTTCCTCACTAGGATGGGGGAAGCCGACACCTAAACTCAGCAGATCGACCTGCCAGCCCAAGCTCTGCAAACCCTCGATGATGCGCCGATCGTAGATGTAGCCTCCCGTCGGTGTGTCAAGTTCACCTGGAAAGGCAAAGACCAGTCGTTTCATGTTTTAGTGAATCGCGGCTTCGTACCAAGCGCGCGCCACATGAGACTCGGAAATCGTCACACGGATGGCATGCAACTCTTTGCCATCGCGTCCAAGATCACCACTGCGCGCGGCCTTGGCTAATTGATCAAAAATATATTTTGTCAGAAACTCTGTCGTTGTATTGATCCCCTTGAACTCTGGGCGCTCGTCAAGATTGCTGTAGTTCAAGGGTTTGAGCGTGGCCTTGAGGACATCGAGCGCACGGCCGATATCGATCACAATACCGTTGGGATCGAGCTCTTTGGAAATAAATGCCGCATCGACCACGAAGGTCGCACCGTGCAAAGCCTGCGCGGGTCCAAAAACGTCTCCGCGAAACGAATGGGCAATCATGATGTGGTCACGGACTTCGACTGTAAACACGGCAACTCCTTAAGGGGAAAATGAATCGAAAAGACGAATCAGGGGTAACGAATCAGCTGACAAAGTACGGTACTCTGGCGACCTAAAATTTCAGGTAAACGTGCAGGTAAACTTGCAAAATCCACCGCGGGAGCCAGCAACACATCAAGACGCGGGTCCTGAAGCATATTCAATGCGGCAGCCAAGCGACGACGGTAGGTCCAGCGCGGTCGACGCGAAGCCGAAATATGGCCCACTTGGCTCGATTGCAACCTAAGCTGGCGGCTATGAAAAGCCCCCCCTAGTGGGGCGTTCACGACGCCAGAACCATACCAACTCAGCTCCAGAACGGTCGACTCTTCGCCAGCACAGGCAAGCGCGGTCGCGAGTCCGGCGGGGTTGGCGCTGCAATGGATCACCACATCGCACTCGAGAGGCGCGGCTGTAGGTGCCGCAAACCTCACCCCCAACGCATGCGCGATCCGGGCACGCTCAGGATTGACATCCACCAAGGTCACTTCAGCGCCGGGAAAGTGTCCGCACAAATAGGCGACTAAGCAACCGACAACGCCAGCGCCCACCACCACAATACGGTCACCGGGTCCGGGAGCTGCGTCCCATACAGCATTGAGCGCAGTTTCCATATTGGCAGCCAATACCGCGCGTGATGCTTCTACACCCTCTGGAACAACCATCACTGCACTTGGCTCCGCCTGAAACACAGTCTGGTGGGGCATGAGGCTAAAGACGAGCTTGCCCACCAAAGACTCAGGCCCTACTTCGACACAACCCACATTCGAATAGCCATACTTCACGGGAAAGGGAAAGGCACCTCCCATAAATGGTGCACGCATCCGCTCAAACTCGCTCTCAGGAACCTGTCCACGATACACAAGGGACTCAGTGCCGCGACTCAAGGCACCAAATACAGACCGCACCTGTATTGCTTCACCCGTCAAGCAGGCAAGCGTCTCCTCACGTAATTCCGCTCGTTCTGGAGCGACGTACCAAAGCGCCTGAGCGCTCGGCGGGACGGAGGTAGGGGGCTGATCTTTAACCACGCATAAATCCTAGGTTTTTAAATGTAAACAATCCGGTCTGACCTATACTATTAGAGCATTTCGCAGAGTATAAGTGAGCCTGAGGCCAACCCCTTGAAAACCTTTATGAATAACCCTTCTGCGCGTGCGATCTCCGCACGCCGCAGCCTTTTCTGTTTGCTTACAGTTAGTACAGCGCTCTTCATGCTTTGGCTCATGCACCAAGCGCTTTCCCCTCAAGTGCCTACAGTCTTATACGCCACTCTCATGATATCGCTGGGGGTGACATTACCCTGGATGGTGGCGGGCTTCTGGAATGGGTTGATCGGATTCTTGTTGTACCAACTCTCGACCGAGCCCACCGTTGCTGTCTTACCTCGGGAAATGGACATCTCAGGCACTGAGCCCCTGACCAGCTCTACGGCGATTTTGCTCTGTATCCGCAATGAAACGCCCGAACGCATCGAACGCAATCTTGAAACGATGCTCCAAGGTCTTGCGCAACCTGGGATTGGCGAACACTTTCACCTCTATATCTTGAGCGATACCAATACCCCAGTCATTGCCGCACAAGAGCAATCCTGTTTTGAAGCCATGCAGCAACGCTGGAGCTCACGTATCGCGATTACCTATCGCTGCCGTACGGACAACACTGGGTACAAAGCTGGAAATATCAAAGACTTTTGTAAACGTTGGGGTACTCAGCACGAATTTGCACTGACGCTCGACGTGGACAGCTTCATGACGAGCAGTTCCATATTGCGCTTAGTGCGTATGATGCAAGCCAATCCTCATTTGGGGATCTTGCAAGGTCTGGTCATTGGACTACCCTCGACCAGTGCGTTTACCAGACTGTTCCAATACGGCATGCGTCTGGGCATGCGCTCCTACACGATGGGCGCAGCCTCTTGGCAATATGACTGCGGTCCATATTGGGGACACAACGCCGTGCTTCGCCTTGCCCCTTTTATCGAACACTGCGAGATACCCACACTCACCAGTCGTGATGGTTCGACACGCCATATTCTGAGTCATGATCTAGTCGAAGCCGTACTGATGCGGCGCGCTGGTTTTGAGGTGCGCGTCTTTCCTCAAGAGGATGAGAGTTGGGAGGAAAATCCGCCCACACTGACCGAGTTCATTCGTCGCGATCTAAGATGGTGCGAGGGTAATTTGCAATACATTCATTTGCTGACCTTACCCGGACTCAACCTAATGGGTCGCTACCATCTGGCCTTTGCGATGTTTATGTTCTTGGGATCTCCCGCCTGGATCACCATGCTGGTGCTTGGAACACTGACACTCAGCCTGCATGCGAATGCCGCAGACTTTGCGCAAAGCGCAGAGTCACTCACATTATTGATCTGTGCGCTCTTGATGTGGTTCATGCCCAAAATCGCAGGAGCCTTGGATGCATTTCTTCGTCCTGAGGAACGGGCGCGCTTTGGTGGTGGCTGGCGGTTTGCCTTCAGTCTGAGCTTGGAGATGCTTTTCTCAATATTGATGACACCCATCTACTGGTTGAATCAGACCATCTTTATGATAGGTCTGCTGTTCGGCAAAAAAGAGGGGTGGACGGCGCAGGCCAGAGACGACCATACCATTGCCTTGTCGGATGCGATCAAACAATTTTGGCCGCATACGCTGTTGGGCCTGATACTTTCAGGGCTCTTGCTGTTTACTCATCCAGCCGTCCTGCCTTATGGACTCATTTATTTTAGTGGACTACTTCTCGCTATTCCCCTCGCAGTCTTAACCTCACAAGCTTGGCTTGGGCGTTGGATGATATCGCGTCGCCTACTTTCCTTACCCGAGGAAATCAATCCCCCTGAGGCATTAATCGCACGCCTCACGCCCCCTGAGCGCCCATGAACTTTCTTCGCCTGTACTTGCGAGTGCTCGACAAACTCGGCTCGGATCGCCGACTCGGTTGGATGCTAGCCTTGGCGAATGTCATGCTCGCCATGGCGCTCTTTGCGGAGCCTGTTCTTTTCGGGCGTGTGATCGACACACTTTCTTCAATCCCCAGCGATCAACCCGCTGCAATTTGGGCAGGGGTCTGGCCTCTACTATTGCTTTGGACTGGCTTTGGTTTGTTCACTATTTTGTGTTCAACGCTCGTCGCGCTTTTTTCTGATCGTCTTGCCCATCGCAGACGTCACGCGATATTCGGTGAGTATTTTGAACACGTGCTTCACCTGCCCCTTGCGCAACAGTCACGCACGCATTCAGGCAGGCTCATGAAAATCATGCTGCAAGGTACGGATACGCTATGGTGGCTCTGGCTGAGCTTTTTCAGGGAACATTTAGCGGCTTTTGTTTCTCTAGTCGTCTTGGTTCCGCTCGCGCTCTACATCAACTGGCGACTGGCGCTTGTCTTGATCGTCTTATGTATTTTGTTTGGTGTTCTCACCCATTTCATCTTGAGAAAAACACAAAAGCTCCAGCAACAAGTCGAGAGCCATCACTCTGATTTGGCCGAGCTTGCTTCGGATACTTTGGGTAATATCGCGCTTGTGCAAAGTTTTTCGCGTATTCAAACCGAAGTCAAAGCCCTGCATACCATTAGTCAACGGGTACTGGGTGCTCAACTTCCCGTTTTATCTTGGTGGGCGCTCGTCACGGTATTAACTCGCTCGGCCACGACTTTAAGCATTTTGTGTATTGTGATTTTAGGTGCGTGGCTCTACACCAAGTCGCTCATCACCATTGGCGAGATTGTGACGTTTATCGCTTTTGCCAGCATGGTGATTGTTCGCCTCGAACAAATCGTTGCATTTGCCAACAAACTCGCAATGGATGCACCCCGATTGAAAGAGTTTTTTGGTGTGCTCGACACTGCGCCTGAGATTCTGGATGCGCCCAACGCAATTGATCCCGGTCGTTGTGCGGGACACATCGAATTTCACGACATCAGTTTTTCATATGACGGCAAACGACCCGCTGTCGACAAACTCAGCTTTAAAGTCGCGCCTGGTCAAACCTTGGCTTTAGTGGGAACTTCCGGCGCAGGCAAATCTACGGCGCTCAGCCTACTTTATCGCGCCTTTGACCCCCAGTCTGGCAGGATTACGATCGACGGTCAGGATATACGATCGTTTCAGCTCACTGCGTTACGACGCAATATCGGCGTTGTCTTTCAGGAGCCACTGCTCTTTAATCGCTCAATCGCGGAAAACCTGCGTGTCGGTTCCCCCGCTGCGACCGAGTCCGATCTCAAACAAGCCTGCGCTCGCGCTCAAGCCTTAGACTTTATTCTGAAACAACCCGAAGGCTTTGACACGACGATCGGTGAGCGTGGACGCAGTCTGTCAGGCGGTGAGCGTCAACGACTGTCGATTGCTCGCGTGCTGCTCAAAGATCCACCAATATTGATATTGGATGAAGCTACGAGTGCGCTCGATAGTTCAACCGAGACCAGCCTGCTCAAAGCGATGGAAGAAGTCACGCGTCAACGCACTACCTTGGTGATTGCGCATCGACTCAGCACGATTCGTCAAGCCGATTTGATTTTGGTGATGAACGCAGGCCGCGTCATCGAAGTGGGCACCTTTGATGCGCTCTATGCGCAAGGCGGACGATTTACCGACATTGTGAAACAACAATTCAATGCGCCCGTTGAGCATGCGCCTCAACCACTTGAACAGCCTCTTTAAATGGAATCGATATGACTGGTTTTTCCGCACAATGGCTCGCCCTTCGGGAGCCTGCGGATCATCGCGCGCGCGATGCTTCCCTACGCGATCAAGTCGTACACGACCTGACCCACTTGGCTCGCGTGCGTCCGGGCCCGATCGAGATAGTGGATCTGGGTTGTGGTTCGGGCTCCAACTTGCGCGCCTTGGCGCCTCATATGCCAGCGTCACAACACTGGACGCTTGTTGATTATGATCCCGCTTTGCTCAGCGCGGCCAGAGCTGCACTGGCGCAATGGGCCGATCAGATCGTGTCCGATCAAGACGTTCTAGTCCTGCATAAAAACGGCAAACATATTTCGGTCAAATTTCTCTGCGAGGATTTGTCGAGCAATCTCGAGGCCGTGCTGTCCTTACCCACCGATCTACTCACCGCCGCAGCTTTTTTTGATCTGGTCGCCGAGAGTTGGCTTGCGCGATTTTGTAGTTTACTGCGATCGCCTTTGTACACCGTACTGACTTACAACGGACAAGAAATCTGGCAACCACGCGAGCCCTTGGATGCGGCGATGCTCAAGGCGTTTCATGCGCACCAACAAACCGACAAGGGCTTTGGGATCGCAGCGGGCCCGAACGCTGCCGGCGTGATGGAGACACTTTTAAAAGCGCGAGGTTTCGCCATCTCAACGGCTCAAAGCCCCTGGAAACTGGCTGCAGCTGACCACGACCTGATCGAGCAATTAGCGATCGGGAGTGCGGGCGCTGTGCTGGAAACGAAACAGGTCTCTGCTGAAGAAGTCAGCGCTTGGAAGCGAAGCCGAAGCATGGCCCAAACTTGCGAGATCGGTCATACGGATCTGTACGCACGGCCTCGCCAGTTTTAATCATCGCCCTAACAGCTCAGGGTTTAAATTTCTATCTTGGCGCCTAATTCAACGACGCGATTCGGCGGAATCTGGAAAAAGTCAGAAGGCTTTGCCGCGTTCTGATACATCCAGGAAAACAGTTTTTCACGCCAGAGCGCCATGCCGGGCAATTTGCTAGGCACAATGGTGTCGCGCGCCAAAAAGAATGAAGTATCCATTTCATCAAACTCGAGCCCATGCTTGGCGGTGATCAAGGCCAGCACAGAGTTGATGTCCGGCGTCTCTTTGAATCCATGGATTGCGCGAACAACGTAAATGTCTTTGCCAAGCTCTTTGAGCTGCAACCTCTCATTATCATTTACAAAAGGGACATCCCAGGTGCTTAACTTGATGAAAAAAACGCGTTTATGCAGGACCTTGTTGTGTTTGAGATTGTGCAACATCGTGGCGGGCGTGTGATCCACATGCGCAGTCAAAAAGACCGCGGTACCCTCAACGCGTTGAGGAGGATACGCCAAAATGCTGGTCACAAAATCAGAGAGGGGAATCGAGCCATCGATCGCTTTTTCTCGCAGTAAACGACGGCCTGTGTACCATGTCATCAGGCAGGTAAAGCATGCGACGCCCAGCAACAGTGGATACCATCCACCATCTTTTAGCTTCATCAGCGTGGCCGCCCATAAAGAAAAATCAATCACAAAAAATATGATTAAAAATGCAGCGGCGATATAAGGGCTGATTTTCCACTCTCGAATCATCACGACCGATAACAGCATGGTCGTAATGAGCATCGTCGTCGTCACGGATATGCCATAGGCAGCCGCTAGGTTACTGGACTCACGAAACTGAATCACCGTAAACAGCACCATCACCAAAAGAGCCCAATTCACCACAGGGATATAAATCTGACCGCGCTCAGCGGCCGAGGTGTGACTGGTACTCATTCTGGGTAAAAAGCCTAGCAAGGTCGCCTGATTCGCTAAAGAGTAGGCTCCGGAAATCACCGCTTGCGACGCAATCACTGTGGCACTCGTTGCAAGGATTAACAAAGGCACGAGTGCCCAGTTCGGTGCCATCAAATAAAAGGGGTTGCGGATCGCGCTTGGATCCAACATCAACAAGGCACCCTGACCGAAATAACATAACACCAAGCTTGGCATCACAATAAACAACCAAGCATAACGAACTGGTTTTTTACCAAAATGCCCCATATCCAAATACAACGCTTCTACGCCCGTGACGACCAAGACCACCGAACCCAACACAATGAACGCTAAAAAAGTATGCTCGTAGATAAAACTGATCGCATACATTGGATTGATCGCCAACAAAATTTCAGGGTATTTAAAAATATTAAAGATACCGAGGGCAGCGAGGGAGAGGAACCAAAGCAAGGTAATGGGTCCGAATAGCTTGCCTACAGTTTCTGTTCCGTATTTTTGGATCACGAACAGAGCCAAAAGAATCCCGACCGTAATGGGGATCACGAAATGCTTTAAGTCAGGCGCGATAATTTCCAAACCTTCAACGGCCGACAAAACGGAAATAGCGGGTGTAATGACGGACTCGCCCACCAACATGCAGGCACCAAACATGCCTAGCACCATGATTGCCATACGAGGCTTGCCCGTACCCTTGAGGGAGCGTATGCCCAACGCCATCAGAGACAACACCCCTCCCTCACCCCTATTGTCGGCGCGCATCACAATCGCGACGTATTTGATGGTGACGATGAGCATCAAGGCCCAAAACAGCATTGACAAAATACCGAGCAAAGCCTCGGTGGAATAAGGAATACCGTGCAAAGGACTAAAGCATTCCTTGAGAGCGTAAAGAGGGCTGGTACCGATATCACCAAAGACGACACCGATCGCGGCAAGCATCAGAAGGTGGGTCGGACCATGCCCCACTGGACCCGCAGTCACGGCAACCGGTTCTAGGATGCTGGACTGCGAATACTGAGGATCGCTAATTGTCATATTGCTAAGAAACTTGATTACGTAAAACACCTATTTTATCAATGATGACCTCGACAACCTCACCCTTTTGTAAAAATCTAGGTGGCGTACGACTAAAGCCTACCCCTTCGGGGGTACCGGTCGCAATCACATCGCCGGCATGCAACTCCGTAAAACCAGAGATGTATTCAATCAGCTTGGGGATCGTAAAAATCATATTGTCGAACGCGGTATGCTGCATCGTTTCACCTGACACACGGGTAGTCAGCGTCAACGGGTCAAGATCACCGATCTCGTCAAGGGTCACTAACGCGGGGCCGATCGAGCTCGAACGATAAAAGTTTTTACCTTGGTCAAGCGTGCGCTGAAACTGATAATCACGGACCGAACCATCCATAAAGCATGTGTAGCCGGCGATGTATTGGGCTGCGTCTTCGGCGCGGACTTTACGTGCGGTTTTAGCGATGATCACGGCAAGCTCCCCCTCGAAATCAAATTCGGGCGACAGGGTCGGCTTTTCAAAATCTTCGTTGTGGGCCACGAGCGCCGCAGGGATCTTGATAAAGGTGCGTGGAAACTCGGGAAGTTTATGTCCCGCCTCGGCAGCGTGGGCGGCATAGTTGAGCCCGACACAATGGATCGTCACAGGCTCTAAAAACAGGGGCAAATAACGAATCGAGGATTCTTGCACATCAGCAATGGTGACATCCGCAACAGCACGCTCTGCCACGGCAAAACCATTTTTCTGGACCAACTGCAACAGAGTTGGATAGTCTGTGCCGATACGTGAATCGAGATTCACAATACCACCGTCCTCACGCAAAATACCGTAGGCGTTGTTCCCTTGATGAATGTAGCTGACGAACTTCATGCTGATGTCCTTATAAGTATCGAGACTGTGCTTTTAGAATATATTAGGCTAGAAAGACGCAGATCGCTTTCACAACAGGCTCAGCATGCCTTTTTTAATGATTTTTCTTTAGGCTTGCGCATGACTCCAAAACTCCCCGTCAATAACGCAAAAACTGCCGCCGAACTCACTGTTGAGCTCGAAGAAAACTTTACTCCTAAGAAAAAAAACGATGCTTACAAGCTCGCTTTCGCCGATCAGGATTTTCTGAATAGTCCAGAAGTCCGCGGCATTCGGTTTCAGCTTGAGTTGCTCAAACCAGACCTGACCTTGCGCGAACATGGGATCCATCACACCATCGTCGTCTTCGGCTCCGCCCGCTTTGTGAGTCATGAAAGCGCGCTCGAAAAACAACATCTCGCAGTGTCAGAGTCAGAGCGCGCGCGTGCGGCGATCGCCCTCAAAACCAGTGCGCATTATGAGTCAACGAGAACCTTCGGCAACATCGTGGGTCAATACAATCTTAAACAAACCGAAAAAAAAGAGCGGCTGCACATTTGCACCGGAGGCGGTCCTGGCACCATGGAAGCCGCTAATCGCGGCGCCTCCGAAGCGGGCGATGTATCGATCGGTCTAAACATTAGTCTGCCGCGTGAGCAGATCCCCAATCCATACATCACACCTGAATTTTGCTTTAGATTTCATTACTTCGCTCTACGTAAAATGCACTTTATGTTGCGGGCGCGCGCCATTGTTGTCTTTCCGGGAGGCTTTGGTTCTTTTGACGAACTCTTCGAGGTCCTCACACTTGTTCAAACTCGTAAAGTCGAACCCATGCCCATCGTGCTCGTCGGACATGCATTCTGGAACACCATGATCCGCTTCGACCTGTTAATCGAGTCAGGCTTGATCGAGCCTGATGACATCAAGATCGTCAATATCGTTGAAACAGCCCAGGAGGCTTGGGAGACTATTCGTGACTGGTACGGGCTGAACTGATCCAGTGAATTGTCTTGCCCCGTGCGTCAACGCCCACTGTGACCGGCATGTCGCGTACGACGAACTCATAGATGGCTTCCATACCGAGATCCTCGTAAGCTAACACTTTGGCGGACTCGATCGCCTTGGAAACGAGATAGGCAGCTCCACCGACGGCAACAAGGTAGGCCACGCCGGCTTTCTTGATCGCCTCGATCGCCACAGGCCCTCTTTCAGCTTTCCCCACGGAGACAAGTAGCCCCGTTTGTTCAAGCAAGGTGGGCATGAACTTATCCATACGCGTCGAAGTCGTCGGACCCGCCGGGCCCACCGCCTCACCTTTGACAGGATCGACAGGGCCTACATAATAAATGGCACGATTTTTGAGAGGTACAGGTAAGGCTTCACCGCGTGCCAATGTCTCCACCATGCGCTTATGCGCGGCATCTCGGCCGGTCAATAACTTGCCAGACAATAAAAGCAACTCTCCCGCCTTCCAACTTTGTACCTCTGCGTGGGTCAGCGTATCCAAATCAACACGGCGGCCTCCGGTCGTTGGCATGGCCTCTGGAATATCGTCCCACACAGAAGCATCAGGCGGGGTCAATACCGCAGGGCCTGAGCCATCTAGAGAAAAGGAAATAAAACGCGTGGCCGCGCAGTTTGGCATCAAGGCCACAGGCAGCAATGCCGCGTGTGATGCCGCCGTTTCTATTTTGACATCCAGCAGGGTTGCATCGCCACCCAAACCTTGCGCACCGATCCCCAACGCATTCACTCGATCAAACACCTCGAGACGCAGTTTCTCAACACTGTCGGGCGTTTGATTCGCGCGGACCGCCTGAATATCGATCGGTGCAAACAACGCACGCTTGGCCATGAGCATCGCCTGCTCGGGGGTCCCGCCAACACCCAGACCCAACACACCGGGCGGACACCAGCCCGCGCCCATACCGGGCAACTGACTCACCACCCAATCCGCGATGGAATCGCTCGGATTGAGCATGGCGTAACGGGCTTTGACGTCCCCGCCCCCACCTTTGGCGACCGCAATAATGTCTAGCGTATCGCCCTCGACCAACTCGACATGCACAATCGCAGGGCTGTTATCACCGGTATTTTTTCGCTGTCCAAGCGGATCGCGAATCATCGACGCGCGTAGTGGATTATCCGCAAATAAATACGCCTTTGACACACCTTCGTTGGCAAGCGTCTGCAAACTTGGTGTCGCTGCCCGCTCGGGCGCCTCGATTCGCACGTCCATCCCGAGCTTGAAAAAAACATGTGCGACACCCGTATCCTGACACACAGGTCGCTTTGCCTGCGCGCTGAGCTTGCTGTTGACCAATAGCTGCAACAGCGCATTACGCGCCGGTGCGGAGGTCTCTTTTTGATAAGCTTCTTTGAGTGCCTGCACAAAATCTGTTGGGTGGTAGTAGCTCACATACTGCAACGCATCTGCGATGCTGGTTACGATATCGCGTGCTTGAATCACTCGCATGATGCTTATGCCTTATTCCACGCGCGCATACGATCCACCATTTGTGGGGCAGCGCCCAAGTAGTTCGCGGGATCGCAGAGCCGGTCGATGGAAGCACGATCGAGCTTACTATTGACGGCGCTGTCTTGATAGAGCACCTCAACGAGCTTTTTACCTTGAATAGATGCAACTCTGCACGCGTCATACACAACATCGTGGGCGGTCTGACGGCCAATGTGCGGCGCCAAGCCCATCATCACGGCTTCGGCCACGATCAAGCCGCCCGTCAAATCAAGATTTTTAAGCATTCGCTTGGTGTCGACCTCGAGACCAATCAACATAAACTTGGCTTGTTTGAGAGCCCCCGCTGTCAAAATAAACGACTCCGGGATGGCCGACCATTCGATATGCCAAGGTCCCGTCGCACGTTCAAAATCTTGCACCATCGCGTCAAGCGCCAAGCCTGCGTGTTGACGTACCGCCTTTGAGGCGCTGAGCATGAGCTCACAGGAAATAGGATTACGCTTTTGTGGCATGGTACTCGAAGCACCCCGGCCTTTGACAAAAGGCTCAAAAGCCTCACCCAATTCATTCGTCATCATCAGCATAATGTCGAGAGCGATTTTGCCCAGAGAACCTGTGACGAGCGCTAGAAACTGAATCGTCTCAACTAACCCATCTCGCGCGACATGCCATGTCACAGGCGCCGCGCCCAACCCGAGTTCTTTCATGAGCGCTTCCTGGACCGCAAGGCCCTGCTCACCCAGAGAAGCAAGCGTACCGGCGGCACCACCAAACTGTCCGATCAACACACGCGGTTTAAGTTGTGCCAAGCGCTCGCGATGACGACGCACCATCAATAACCAGACCGCTGCCTTATAACCAAAGGTGATCGGCAACGCGTGTTGCAAGTGCGTCCGTCCAGCCATCGGTGCATCACGGTATTGCAATGACAGTTGATCGAGAATCGCATCGAGTTCATCCAGATCCTTTTCAATAATCGCCAGACCATCGCGCACCTGCAAGACAGTTGCAGTATCCATAATGTCTTGCGTGGTCGCACCCCAATGCAGATACTCACCTTCGGGGCCGCACATTTTTGAAATCTGATGCACCAGTGGCAAAATCGGATAACCCACGATTTCTGTTTCACGCTTGAGTTCAACCATGTCGAGTTTGGTCGAATCGGCACGCGCGATGATGGCGGCTGCCGCAGACTGAGGGATCACGCCTAGCGCCCCCTGCACTTTCGCCAATGCGATTTCTGTATCGGTATAACGACGTAACGTGGCTGCATCATCGAAGACCTCACGCATCGCTGCAGTCCCAAACATGTCTTTAAAAATAGAGGATTCGATCATTGAAATTGGCATGAGAATAGACTCGAAAAAAGCTTGGAAAAGTTTCGAAAACGCTAAGAAAACGTTCGCCCATAGGGCAATAGCGCCCAATCAACGTATCACATAGTATATTCGGCTTCACGGCATGGCCTCATCCGCCCGAAACCCATTTATGATCAGGAGATTTTCAATATGAACAAGGCATTCTTGCGCACACTTTGCGCTTCCTTGCTGCTTAGCGCGGGCTCGTTTTCCGCGATCGCTCAAGACTATCCTAACCGCACTATCACGATGGTCATGCCCTACGCGCCTGGCGGTCCAGGCGACACGATTACCAGACTTTTCGCAGCTGCGATGCAAAAAAATCTCGGTCAGCAAATCATTGTTGATAATCCCGCGGGTGCCAGTGGCAGTATCGGTACTGCGCGCGTCGCGCGCTCAGCTCCCGATGGCTATACGCTGCTGATGACACACATCAGTCATGCGACTAACCCCATGATGATCAAAAATCTTTCCTACAGCCCTGTGACCGACTTTTCGCCCGTCGGCCTTGCGACCGTAGGCCCGATGGTCGTCGTCGCACGCAAGGATTTTCCGCCTGCGAACACCAAGGAATTTGTCGACTACGTCAAAAAGAATCAAGACAAAATCAGTATGGGTAACGCTGGTGTGGGCTCTGCTTCACACATGTGCAGTTTAATGTTCATGGAAGCCCTCGGCGTCAAACTCAACAACATCCCATACAAGGGGACAGGTCCAGCGATGAACGACTTGATGGGCGGTCAAATCGACATCTTGTGCGACCAAACCACCAGCACCGTTGGCCACATCAAGAGCAATCGCGTCAAAGCGTACGCTGTCGCGGGAACACAGCGGATCGATTCGTTGCCTGATCTGCCAGCGATCACCGAAGCGGGTGTCAAAGGCTTTGACCTGAGCATTTGGTTTGGCATCTATGCGCCAAAAGGCACGCCTCAGCCCGTGATTGATAAGCTCTCGGCTTCCTTAGCCAAAGCGGTACAAGACCCTGACGTCAAGGCGCGCTTGGCCGGTATGGGTACCTCACCTGTTTCACCAGACCTCGCGGTACCGGCAAAACTGGCTGAGCACCTGAAAAAGGAAATCGATACGCTCGGTCCCCTCCTGCAGAAAGCTGGCGTTCAAGCAAACTAAGTGAGCTGATCCGCGCGTAAGGCGCGCGCAGCTTCTTTGGCCCGGTCGTTCTCGGAACGTAACCGGGCCAATTCTTGTGGGTTCACCCGCGCCACATTCGAATAGTCTTGTTTCCAAGCATGCGAAGCACTCCAACGCTGAGGCGATTGAACCGTCGTACGCGCCGCAGGTGCCGACTCCAAGGTACGAAACGCCAGCTCGAGTGTCGCGCTCTGGGAAGCGGGATCGTTGGGCTTGCCAGCAGCATTTCCGAGAGGGAAGTCACTAAACATCGCACGAGGAACGCCACAGTGCTCAACAATGTCTTTGGCGCATGCCAGTAATACTGTCGAAATACCTGCAGCCTCGAGATAACGCGCGACCAGACTCAGGGTTTGATGACACACAGGGCAATTGGGAACAAGCACGACCGCTTCCACACCATCCGCCTGGCAAAGCCTGAGAACCTCTGGGCAATCCACTTCGATCGTATGACGTTGGCTGCGATTAGTAGGAATACCAAAGAAATGCGGGGCTAAACGTCCTATACGTCCTGCCGCCTCAGCCTCTCTAAGAGCCGGCAACGGAAACCACGTACGACTGTCCTCCATCGTGGTGTTTTTTCGATCGATTGCCACATGAGAAATACGTACATCATGGTCTTGCCTGACATCGCCTGAGTAGACCTTGTAAAACTTGGCTTCTGCGTTGTAGGGCGCGCCAATGCCTTGCTCACCCTTGGAGGGATCGTAAGGTGAAGCGGTAGAGAGCAAGGCCACGGTCGTTTGCGCAAGCGGCTTGCGCAAGGGCGTAAACGGCACCTCAACGTAATGCGCCCAGCGATAGGGATTGCCATAACCCAAAGCAAGATACCAATCGCGCGTTCGGGTCATGTAGGAGATCGGTACGTCCTCCTCCGAGGCGAAGCCGAGGTCTGATTCTGTTTGACTCATGATGAATAGCTCCTTGCGATCGCTTAATATAATTTATTGCTCAATATTTATTGCTCAATATTTTTTTGCGGCCGGACATCGTACCCAGCACGATACCCACAATAATCAATCCCGCGGCCAAGACCAAGGGCAGTCCAAGTGTCTCACCCAAGAATACGCTCGCGCAGACCAGGCCGATCACTGGCACACCCAGCAAACCCATCGATACCATGCCCGCGGGTAAGTCTCGGCTGACCAAGTTCATCAACCAATACGCCAATCCGTTGCCGATCAGACAGTTAAAACCCAAGAGCAACCAAAGCTCGAGCGTCCAGTTGATCTCCGGGATGCCTTCAAGCACCAACGCCAATACCAGCTGAACCACACCTCCAACCAGCATTTGCCAGGGTAGCAACGAAAAGGGCGGCGTCACCCATTTGTGTACACGTCCATAGACGATAGAAATCGCCCAGCAAAGGGCGCCCGTCAGCATCAACACATGACCGATGACGATATTGGAATCACTCCAATCCATCTGTCCGGGCTGCATGATCAATACCACCCCTGACAGACCAATCAATAAACCCAGCAGTCGCCTGACCGTCAACGGCTCACGCAGAAAAAACCAAGCGGCGGGAACGACCCAGAGCGGCGAGGTATAGGCCAGCACGATCGACTTGCCGGCCGGCAGAAACTGTAAGCCAACGCTGATCAAAACAGAAAACCCCACCATGTGCAGCAAGCCGATACTAAACACCACGGGAAGATCCGCTTTAACGGGGATACGCAGTCGCCCCGTCGCCAGACACAACACAAAAAACAACACACAAGCTGGTAACAAGCGCAATGCGGTCACCCAGATGGGTGTCACATACTCGAGTGACATCTTGGCAATCACCCAATTCAGGCCCCATGCCAACACCAGCAGCGCCAATAGCAACATCGCCCGACGGCGGCGCTTTTGCTCCTCTAAAGTCAACGTGTGCTCCTCTGTATTTTGGCATTGACTGTAACCCAAGGTATGCTATGGCATCTTCATGACGCAACGGAAAGCAAGCAAATGAGCACACAAACAACAAAAGACCTTGAGACGCTCCTCAAAGCACGTTACGGACAAGGCACTGAAGTCCTCGACGCGTTAAACCCAACGATCGAAACCCTGTTCCAGCACAAATCGGTTCGGGGATTTACCGATCAGCCCTTGGCACCCAATACCGCCGAGCTCCTCGTCGCAGCGGCTCAGTCAGCCTCGACCTCCTCCAACCTGCAGACCTGGAGTGTGGTGGCCGTCGAAGACCAGGGTCGTAAAGACCGGTTGGCTGCGATGGCGGGAAACCAAAAATGGATTAGCGCCTGTCCCCTGTTTTTAGTATGGGTCGCCGACCTCGCCCGTCTTAAAGCGCTTGGCGAAGAACATCAACATGCCCATGAAAGCCTGAACTACCTCGAAATGCTCTTAATGGGCACGATCGACGCCTCGCTGGCCGCCCAAAATGCCGCAATCGCCGCTGAATCACTCGATTTAGGCATTGTTTACATCGGTGGCATTCGAAACAAGCCCTTGGACGTCGCCAAAGAGTTAGGCCTTCCCCCCATGAGCTTTGCGACTTTTGGTATGTGCGTCGGCCATCCAGACCCCGCCACGACTGCTAAAAACGTCGTCAAGCCTCGCCTGCCACAACACGCAGTGCTGCACAGAGAAACTTACAATCCGACCGCGCACAAAGAAGCCGTGGATGCTTACAACGCTACGATGGAACAGTTTTACGCTGAACAAGCCATGAAACCGCTTGGTCCCTGGCACATTCAGTCATTGCATCGTGTCCGCGGACCTGAGGCGATGGCCGGACGCGACCTGCTGGTCGACGCCCTGAAAAAACTCGGTTTTGATATGCGCTAACGCATTGAGGGAGTGAGGGCCTCAGCCCTCGCCCTCTTCTCTTTTTTGCATCTGCCACATCTGCGCGTACGCACCTTGGGCTGCGATCAAGTCTTGATGCGTACCGCGTTCAATCACCCGCCCATGCTCCATCACTAAAATCTGATCAGCATGCACAATCGTCGATAAACGATGTGCGATGATCAAGGTGGTGTGGTTGCGCGCGAGACTGGCGAGCTCGTCCTGAAGCGCGCGTTCGGTCTTGGAATCCAGAGCGGATGTCGCCTCATCAAAAATCAACATGGCAGGTTTTTTCAGCAAAGTCCTCGCAATCGCGACACGCTGCTTTTCACCACCGGAGAGCTTGAGTCCGCGCTCACCCACCTGAGTTTTATACCCATCAGGTAAATGCTCGATGAATTGATCCATCTGCGCCGCACGCGCTGCGGCCTGCACCTCTTGCTCAGTCGCGCCTGGACGTCCATAGGCGATGTTGTAGCCAATCGTGTCGTTAAACAGAACCGTATCTTGCGGAACGATCCCAAGGGCTTGACGCAAGCTGCTTTGTTGCACCGAGCGTAAGTCTTGACCATCCAGCAAAATCCGACCGTGCTGGACATCGTAAAAACGAAACAACAACCGCGCCAAAGTACTTTTGCCCGCACCGCTTCGTCCGACTACAGCCGTCGTCGAACCCGCCGGAATCACAAAGCTCAGATCGTGGAGGATTTCTCGATTAGACTCGTAGTGAAACGACACATTTTCAAAGCGTACCTCGGGTCCATTTTTTTGATCGACGATAAGCAAGGCAGGCGCGTTGGGTGCGTCGGCAATCTCGCGATCCGACTCAAGCAAGGTAAACATTCGATCAAGATCTGTGAGCGACTGTTTGATTTCACGGTAAATCACGCCGAGGAAATTGAGAGGGATGTAGAGCTGAATCATCAAGGTATTGACCAGCACCAAATCACCTAAGGTCATCGAGCCGTCCGCGACGCCTAAAGTCGCACGCCAAAGGATCAACACCAAACCCGTTGCGATAATGGCTTGCTGACCCATATTTAATAACGATAAAGACTTTTGTGACTTGATCGCGGCTGACTGGTATCGCAGCAAATTTTCGTCGTAACGTTTGGCTTCGAAAGCTTCATTACCAAAATACTTGACCGTTTCGAAATTCAGTAACGAATCAATGGCTTTTTGATTCGCGCGCGAATCCATATCGTTCATGGTCCGGCGCAAGTGTGTGCGCCACTCAGTCACGTAAATGGTAAAGATGATGTAAATCACCAAGGCGCTGAGCGTAATGCCAGCAAACCAAATGTCGTAGTTGTAGGCGAAATACCCCAGCACCAACAAAAACTCGAACAGCGTGGGCACAATGCTGTAGAGAGAAAACGAGACTAAAGATTGGATGGCACGCGTACCGCGTTCAATATCTCGACTCACCCCACCCGTTTGCCTTCCAAGGTGAAACCTCAGCGATAGCGCATGAAGATGCTGAAAAACCTCGAGCGCAATTTGTCGTACGGCATGTTGCGTGACGCGCGCGAAAAATAATTCACGCAGCTCTGTAAACAGAGAAGACGAAAATCTCAGCAATCCGTACCCGATGATCAATGCGATCGGCACGACCAACAACGCGCCTGCGGTGTTGTTTCGAACATCCAAAGCATCGACCATGTGCTTGAGCATGATCGGGATGCCCAAGTTGGCGAATTTAGCGGCGAGCAAACAGGCCACGGCCAGTGCAACGCGCAGCTTGTATTTCATCAAATAGGGCAGCAGGTCACCAATAATGCGCCAGTCGCTTCGCTGACGTTGAACAGGAGGGCGATTGGGATCGTGAGAAAATTCGGGGGAGTTGCGGCTTGAGTGTCTCATGCACTGATTCTATCGCCGAAATAACTTGACGGTCGGAATAGACCTTCGTGTATAAATTCCTATCCGCCCCCTATATCCTCCTCGCTTTCATATCGGCCGCCCTCCATGACCCCAACGCCTAGCCCCACAGCCGCCACGCAAAGCCAGCGCCTTTTGCTCAACCGTCAAGCTGACAGCGTGCTGAACCTAGCGATCTTCCATGGCCGCATTCCCGGCGCCGCTGCCGCAGTGACGGATGCCTCTGAAACGCTGTACGAAGGTGCCTTTGGGCTGCGCGCCCAAGGCCAACCTGCGCCGATGACCTTGGACACAGTGATGTGGATCGCCTCCATGACCAAGCCCTTGGTGGGTACGGCGGCCATGCAACTAGTCGAACAAGGCAAACTCAAGCTCGATGAGCCTCTAGGGCGCGTCTTACCCGAGATCGACGCGATCCAAGTCATCACGGGGTGGGATGCCCAGGGGCAGCCCTTGGTTCGGCCGCCCAAAACGCCGATCACGCTGCGACACCTGATGACGCACACCGCAGGATTTACTTCGGATATCTGGAGTGAGAACGCCTCACGCTTTCTCAAACTGCACAAACTGCCGCGCGCGGGCTCGGGACAACGCAAGGCGCTCAACGTTCCGCTTTCCTTTGATCCTGGCGAGCGCTGGGAGTACGGGATCAATATCGACTGGATTGGCCTGGCGATCTCGGCAGTCACCGGTATGCGTCTGGGCGAATACCTACAGAAAAACATCACTGCGCCCTTGGGTATGCATAGTACCGGGTTCAAGATCACCCCCGAGATGCGCGCGCGCGTGGCTAAAGTCCATTTGCGCAACGCCAACGACCAATCTCTAAGCGTGCTCGATTTCGAAGTTCCACAAGAGCCCGAGGTCGACCCGGGTGGTGGTGGCCTGTACTCGACTGCGAGCGACTATCTACGCTTTACCCGCATGATGCTCAACGACGGATATGCAAACGGACAACCGATTCTCAAACCCGAAACCGTTGCCCTGATGTCTAAAAATGCCATGGGACCGCTGCGTGTCAAGATGCTGCATACGGTCAATCCCAACATGTCGTTGGATGCAGAGTTTTTTCCTGGCGTGGAAAAAACCTGGGGGCTGACGTTCATGATCAATGA
>Ga0247843_1002904_pt1 | contig 29600 bp, 24 predicted proteins | sample LaCruzMarch2017__FD_192420 | JGI IMG/M metagenome (GOLD analysis project Ga0247843, IMG submission 192420) | Freshwater microbial communities from meromictic Lake La Cruz, Castile-La Mancha, Spain - LaCruzMarch2017_8m | ecosystem: Environmental > Aquatic > Freshwater > Lake | place: Spain... | reverse complement strand
GGACTCTCATTTCGTTTCGATAACAGCGGGGCTTTCAAATTCCCACCGGTTCCCGTTCCAAGTTTCCCGATTTTATTGTGAAATCTAACTCCCCCGATTTCACGTGATTATCGTGACGCGTAACAGCCTTGACGAGGCGCTCGGTCACGTTGCACTCGCGGAGGAAATTTCCGAGCATGAGCATTCCAATCAGGGGTGCCGCCGGAGGAACGAGCAGGATCACAAAAATCGTCACCACAATGGAAAAAACCAATCGCTCCAATTGGGACACCGGCCGGAGCGATTGCATCCGGATTCGACGTTCCTTCTGCGTTGTGAGGAGTCGCATGATCGGGGGTTGGATCAAGGGCACAAGCGCCATATAGCTGTAGGCCGCGACGGCAATCGGAGAGAGCAATTCCGGGGCGAGTTTGGAACTCAGGAAAATCGCCGTGGGTCCATCCGCTCCGCCGATGATGGCGATCGAGGCGGCTTGGCCACTGCTGAAGCCCAGAAACAGCGCGCCGATGAACGTGCAAAACACGCCCAACTGTGCCGCCGCGCCGAGGAGCAGCATGCGGGGATTGGCGATCAGGGGACCAAAATCGGTGAGCGCCCCCACGCCGAGGAAAATGAGCGGCGGAAAAATCTCCAGGCTGATTCCCTTGGCGAGGTAGTAGTAGAGACCTCCGGCGTCTTGACCTTCGGTTTCGATGAGTCTTTGGCCTTTGGAGACCGGGTCGCCCACGGCGACGGCAATGTGGCCCACTTGGCCATGGCCCTTGGAGGGAAGCGGAACAATGCTCCCCTCGGGCGTCCGGATGGTGAGCAGCACATCGCCCTCGCCGACGTTCTGCCGCAGCGAGACGTGAACCGTCTCGACCAGCCCATCCCTCGGGCTGAAAAGCGGGCCGGGCGGCTCGTTCACGATCCCCTGCGTCGGCAGGTTCGCCAAAAGGGCGCCAAAGGCGATGGGAACGAGAAGAAGCGGCTCGAAGCGCTTGTAAACGCCGAGATAGAGCAGGCCGAAAACCACACCCCACATGACGACCATCCGCCAGGTGACATCAGGAAAGCCGGTGAGGCTGATTAGTTGGAACAAGGAATCGCTCATGGGGCCTCAATCCAATCGGGCAATTGCCTGCCCTTCGTTGACGGCGTCGCCCACGGCCACCTTGATTTCGGCGATTCTCCCGGCGTGCGGAGAGAAAACGAAGGTGTTCATCTTCATCGCCTCGAGAGTGATGATGTGGTCGCCCGCCTTCACCTCCTGCCCGGGGCGGGCAATGATCGCGGTGACGCGACCGGAGAGCGGACTCGGGATGTCTCCCGGCCCCACCGAGGTCACAGAGCCCGGCGAAGCGGCGGCCACTGGCGCGGGAGGGACTGGTTGGAGCGGAGCGGAGAGCGGGGGCACTGGGGCGGGATTGCCGTTGTCGTCGGATATTTGAACTGTGACATCGTAGGCCTTTCCATCGACGGTGACGCGGAGGTGTTTGATCATGGGTTGCGAAGGGATTTTCAGCGGAATTTGTGGGAGGAGAAATGTTGGAACCGACCCTCAATGGCCCAGGCACTTGTTGGGGGCGGCGGTTGGGCGGCGGCGGAGATGGCGACGATGCGGTGGCTCTGCTCCAGCGTGACGGCGACCGCTGCGGAGATCACCGCAATGAGGAGGGGGTCGTTGGCTTCTTCTTTTGCAGTGGTCGGCGCGGGCTTGCTCAAGGGCTCCGCCTGCGGCACGCGTGTTGCCAAGCGGATGAAAAGCGAGCCGGTGAAAGCGCACATTCCGTAGAGCACGGCGAGCGTGAAAATGACAACGAGAAAGCCGCCGATTTGGTAGGGCACATAGAAGCGCAAGAGTTCCATTGTGCCATTGGAGGCGGGCGCGAGGGTGGCGACGATCGGGACGATCATATTTAGAGCGGGATGGTGCCGTGCTTTTTCGACGGACGGGTTTCGCGTTTATTGAGGTGGTTGCGGAGGGCCATGGAGACGACCGCCCGCGTCTCGGCGGGGTCGATGACATCGTCGATGATCGCCTTTTTGGCGGCCACATAAGGCGAGGAAAACAGACCGCGATACTCGGCAACATACTTGGCCTCCTCCGCCGCGGGATTCGCAGCGGCCGCGATTTCCCGTTTGTAGAGAATTCGAACGGCACCCTCGGCCCCCATCACCGCGATTTCGGCGGTTGGCCAGGCATAGACAGCGTCGGCCCCCATGTCGGAGCTGCACATCGCGAGATACGCGCCTCCGTAAGCCTTGCGAAGGATCACCGTGATCTTCGGGACGGTCGCCGAGGCGTAGGCGAAGAGCATTTTTGCGCCGTGACGAATGATGCCGCCCCGCTCTTGTTGGACGCCGGGAAGGAAGCCGGGAACGTCCACAAGCGTGACGAGCGGAATATTGAAAACATTGCAGAGGCGAACAAACCGCGCCGCCTTGTCGGATGCGTCGATGTCGAGAGTGCCGGCTTTCACGGCCGGTTGATTCGCAATGATGCCGACGACGATGCCTTGAATCCGCGCGAAGCCGATGACGATATTTTTTGCGAACTCCGCCATCACTTCGAAAAAATCCCCTCCATCCACCAGGCGGGCGATGATATGCAGAATATCCATCGGCATTTTCGAGTCGTCGGGAATCAGTTCGTTCATGACGGGATCGGGCCGGAGGTCCAACACCGGAGAGGGGTTGTGGGGCGGATTCATCACGTTGTTCGATGGCAGGTAGGAGAGGAGCCTTTTGACAATGCGCACGGCGTCGGCGTCGTCCTCGGCGATGAAGTGGACATTGCCGCTCACGCTGGCGTGCGTCATCGCGCTGCCGATTTCATCCATCGTGCATTTCTGGCCGGTGACGGCTTCGATGACCTCGGGTCCGCAGATGAACATGTTCGCGGTGCCGCGGATCATGATGAGAAAATCCATCAAGGCCGGCGAGTAGGCGGCTCCGCCAGCGCAGGGACCGGCGATGACGGCGATTTGGGGGATGACTCCCGAGTTGAGGACGTTTCGGAAAAAGATCTGTCCGTAACCCGAGAGCGAGTCGTCGCCTTCTTGGATTCGCGCGCCGCCGGAATCGTTGAACGCCACGACGGGCAATCCCGATTTGAGCGCATGCTCCATGAGTTCGCAGATCTTTCTGGCATGGACACGGCCGACGGAACCGCCGCCGACTGTGAAATCTTGGCTGAACGAGGCGACCGGACGGCCATCAACAAGTCCCGTCCCCGTCACGACGCCGTCGCAGGGGAGGGACTTTTTTTCCATTCCGAAATTGTGGGAGTCATGCTCGGCGTGCATGCCGGATTCTTGAAACGTGCCGGGCTGGAAAAGGGCGTCCAAGCGGTCGCGGGCGGTCATGAGGCCCTTCTTGCGGCGGGCCTCCAATTTTTCGCGGCCGCCGCCATCACGGGCGGCTTCGCGTTTTTTTTGCAGTTCGTCGAGAAGTGCTTGTGGGATGGCCATGGGATTACTCGGGCTTGGGCATGCAAAATTCGGTGAGCACGCCGTGGGTGGATTTTGGGTGGAGGAAGGCGACGAGCTTGCCGGCGGCTCCTTCGAAGGGATGGTCGTGGATGAGCCGCACTCCGGCATCGGCGGCTTGCTTGAGCTGGCCTTCGAGATCGGTGGTGCCAAAGGCGATGTGGTGGATCCCCCCGGCGGGATTTTTTTCCAGGAATTTGGCGATCGGGCTTTCCGGGCCGGTGGGTTCGAGGAGTTCGATGTGAACCTCGCCACAGTCGAAGAAAGCGGTGCGGACCTTCTGGGACTCCACGTCCTCCCGGCGGGTGCATTTCAAGCCGAGTGCGTTTTCGTAATAGGACACCGCTTCGTCGAGGGATTTCACGGCGATGCCGAGATGGTCGATTTTCTGAATCATGGAGTGTGTGTGCCGGGAGGGGTGTTGTGGATTTCCAATAAAATCCGGGCGGCGCTCACAGCCGTCATCCCGCCGCCGAGAAGAGCCTTCTGGAGTTCGGGCATCTTCGCGGCGACGCGCGGGTCGTCATGAAAGCGGCAACGAAGCTCGTCATGGATCAACGCCGCGAGCCACTCGAGGGTTTGCTGGCGGCGCCGCGCCGCGATGGCGCCGCACGGTTCCATCGACGCATGGAATTGCTCGATGAATTGCCAGGCATCGGGAATGCCCAGGCCGGTGAGCCCGGAGACGAGCAAGGTTGGGGTTCTCCAGCCCGGGGTGGCGGGTTGGAGGTAATGGAGGACGGCGTCCTGATGCGTGCGGGCCAACTCGGCGCGGAGGCGGTTCTCGCCCTCTGCCTTGTTGATCAGGATGAGATCCGCCATTTCAACAATGCCTTTTTTGATGCCCTGCAATTCGTCGCCCGCGCCGGGCAGGAGAAGGAGGACGAAGACATCAACCATCGAGCGAAGGGTGATCTCGCTTTGGCCGGCGCCCACGGTTTCGACAACGATTGTGTCGAAGCCCGCCGCTTCGCAGAGCAGCATCGTCTCGCGCGTGCGGCGCGCCACACCACCAAAGCCCTCGCCGGAGGGCGACGGACGGATGAACGCGCCGGGGAGTTGGCACAGCCGATCCATTCGCGTTTTATCGCCGAGGATGCTGCCCCCGGAGCGGGAGCTTGTGGGGTCGATCGTGAGCACGGCGAGAGTGTGTGCGGTCTCGACGAGGTAGCAGCCGAAGGCGTCGATGAACGTGCTCTTGCCGACACCTGAAACGCCTGTGACGCCGATGCGCTTTGCCTTGCCAGTGTGTGGCAGGAGGCTGTTGAGGAGTTCTTGCGCCTGCTGCTCATGCGCGCGGGCGTTGCTCTCCACCAAGGTGATGGCCTGGGCGAGCATGGCGCGATTGCCGGAGAGAACGCCGGCCGCGAATTCCGCCGTTGAGAAACGGGGCGCGCCTTGGGGCCGTTGAGGGCTCATGCGCGGCGGACGCCTCCACGTCGGGCGCCTCCGCGCGCTGAGAAACGCTGCTTTCCGGATTCGGCCGGGAGCCAGCGGGCGAATGGAGCTGGTCGTCTCATTCACAGGAAAGAGTCCGGTCGAGCTCCTCGATCATTTGCTTGGCCGCATCCGGAATGAAAGTGCCTGGCCCGAAGACGGCGGCGGCACCGTGGGATTTGAGAAAATCGTGGTCTGCTGGAGGGACCACACCGCCGACGACAACCATAATGTCGCCGCGGCCGAGCGCTGCGAGTTCCTCGCGCAGTTGGATGAGGAGGGTCTTGTGCCCGCCGGCGAGCGAGCTGATGCCGACCACGTGCACGTCGTTTTCCACAGCCATGCGCGCGGCTTCGCTGGGCTGCTGAAAAAGCGGGCCGATGTCCACATCGAAGCCGAAGTCGGCATAGGCGGTTGCGACGACTTTCGCGCCGCGGTCATGGCCGTCCTGACCCATCTTTGCGACGAGGATGCGCGGGCGCCGTCCGTGTTTGGCGGCAAAGGCATCGGTGAGGGCGCAGACCGCCTTGATCTTGGGATCGGCGCCGAACTCGGATTGATAAACGCCACTCACGGTGCGGATGACGGCTTTGTGCCGCTGGAACTTTTTCTCGAGTGCATAGGAAATTTCTCCCAGGGTGGCTCGGGCACGGGCGGCATCGACCGAGAGGGCCAAGAGGTTCCCTTCACCGGTCTCCGCCGCTTTGCCAAGGGCCTCGAGGCAGCCTTGCACCTTGGCGTTGTCGCGATCGGATTTGAGTTTTTGGAGGCGGATAATCTGCGAGTCGCGCACGGCGGTGTTGTCCACTTCACGGGTTTCGAGTGTGTCCACCCGGTCGAGGCGGAGCGTGTTGACGCCGATGATCGCCTCCTTGCCGGAGTCGATGTGGGCCTGACGGCGAGCGGCGGCCTCCTCGATGCGGAGTTTGGGCAGGCCGGTCTCGATGGCCTTGGCCATGCCGCCGAGTTCCTCGACCTCCTGGATGTGGCCCCACGCGCGGCGCATCATTTCGTTGGTGAGCGCCTCGACGAAAAAGGAGCCGGCGAGGGGATCGATGACCTTGCAGATTCCGGTTTCCTCTTGAAGGAGAAGCTGGGTATTGCGGGCGATACGGGCTGAAAAATCGCTCGGCAACGCGATCGCCTCGTCGAGCGAATTGGTGTGCAGCGACTGGGTGTGACCGAGCGCGGCAGCCATCGCCTCGACGCAGGTGCGCGCGATGTTGTTGAAGGGATCCTGCTCGGTGAGCGACCATCCAGAGGTCTGCGAATGGGTGCGCAACGCCATGGACTTCGGGTTCACGGGATCGAACGGCTTGATGAGCTTCGCCCAGAGAGCACGGGCGGCGCGCATTTTTGCGATCTCCATGAAAAAGTTTTTCCCCTGGGCCCAAAAAAACGAAAGCCGGGGGGCAAAAGCATCGATGGCGATGCCGGCAGCAAGACCGGTGCGCACGTAGTCGATGCCGTCGGCGAGCGTGTAGGCCAACTCGAGGTCGGCGGTCGCTCCGGCTTCCTGAATGTGGTAGCCGGAGATCGAGATCGAGTTGAACTTCGGCATGTTTTGCGATGTGAAGGAGAAAATGTCCGCAATGATGCGCATCGAGGGGCCGGGCGGGTAGATATAGGTGTTGCGCACCATGTATTCCTTGAGGATGTCGTTCTGAATCGTGCCGGAGAGCTTGTCCATGCCGACCCCCTGCTCCTCGGCGGCCACAATATAGAACGCGAGGATTGGCAGCACCGCCCCGTTCATCGTCATGGAAACGGAAATACGATCCAACGGGATGCTGTCGAAAAGAAGCTTCATGTCCGCGATCGAATCCACCGCCACGCCGGCCTTGCCGACATCCGCAAAGGCGCGGGGGTGATCGGAATCGTAGCCACGGTGGGTGGGAAGGTCGAAGGCCACCGAGAGCCCCTGCTGTCCGGCGGCGATGTTTTTCCGATAAAAGGCGTTGGATTCCTCCGCAGTGGAGAATCCCGCGTATTGGCGGACCGTCCACGGCTTGGTGACATACATCGAACAGTAGGGTCCGCGCACGAACGGTGCGAGGCCGGGCATGGAGTCGAGATGCCCGCAGTCGGAGAGATCCCCGGCGGTGTAGAGCGGCTTGAGATCGATTTGCTCGAGGGTCTTGTGGATCGACTCCGCAAGCGGCTTGCCGGTCTCGGCCTCGAAACGCTCCCGCCACTGGTCGAAGGTCGCCGGCTCCAGCGGGGCATCGAATGGGATGGTGGAAAAATCGGGAAACGTGCTCATCGGGAAACCTCCGGTTTGGAGGGAAGGCTGGTGAGCACATCGAGCACATCGGCCCGCAGGTGGACGAAGCCGTCCACACCGCTCTTCTTGTGGGCTTCGATTTGATCAACGGGATAACCCGCGAGAAGGATCGTGGAGCCGGGCTTTCCGTCGCGGAGGCCGGCGACAAGCCGCGGGACGAGTGACGGGTAGTTTTCGTCCGTAGAGCAAATGACGACAACCTCCGAACCCGAAGCGCCAAACGCCTCGATGGCGGCCTCGGGAGTCGAAAACCCCTCGGGCGAGATCGCCTCGTAGCCGCCGACGGCGAAAAATTCCCGCACAAAATCGGCGCGGGCCTTGTGCTCTTTGAGAGGCCCCATGTTGCAAAGGAACACGCTGGCGGGCCCCTCCGCACGGCGATCCATGGCAGCCCGCAGGCCCTCCACGGGAGCGGCGACGCGGGTGATGCACACGGGGGTGAGCGGATCGGCGGGCAGGTCGGCGCCCCTCAGGGAGCGGGTGATTTCGCCGAGTGTGGCTCCGGCGCCGACGGCCTCGACACAGGCATCGAAAAGTGCGGGGCCGGTGGCGGACAGGATTTTTGAGAGTTGTCCAAGGACGGCGATGTTTTGATCCTCCTCGAGGCTGGTTCGGTGGGCCGCGACGGCTAGGGCACGACGTTTGTGGAAGGATCGGGTGTCAACCTCCGGCACATCGAGCGGCGATTGTTTGGGGTCGGCATATCGGGTGACTCCGACGAGGGATTCGCGTCGACTGGTGACGGCCTTCACCTTGGCCAGGGCTGTCGCGGCCACGTCCCTCTGCGGACCACCGGCGCGCATCGCGGCTTCCATGCCTCCGGATTTTTCGACCTCTTGGAACATAGTCCAGGCGCGGTTGGCGAGCTCGGATGTGAGTTTTTCGACGAACCAGGAACCACCGACGGGGTCGATGACATGGGTCAGGCCGCATTCTTTTTGCAAGACGAGTTGGGTATTGCGCGCGATGCGCAGGCTGAATTCCCCGGGGCGGCGGACGACCTCGTCGAACGCACCGACTTCCATGCTGTCGCAGCCTCCCAGCACGCCGGCGAAGGCCTCGACGGTGGAGCGAAGGAGATTGTTATAGGGATCGACGGTGGATTTGTTCCAGAGCGAGGTGCGGACATGGAGGGACAGCTTTTGGGCCTCCGCGTGGCCACCGGCCACTGCCACGGCGCGCGACCAGAGCATCCGCAGAGCACGCAGCTTCGCGATCTCCAGAAAGAAATTTGTGCCAACCGTCACGGCGAAGCGCATGCGGGGAGCGACGGTGTTCACATCCAGACCGAGGCTCGAGAGTTCGCGCAGGTATTCAACGCCGGTCGCGAGGGTGTAGGCGAGTTCCTGCACGGCATGGCAGCCGCCCTCATGCCAGGCGCGGCTGTGCACGCAGATGGTTCGCAACTGCGGGGCGTTCGTCGCAGCCCAACCGGTGAGCACGGCCATTTCGCGATAAGAACCTCGGGTGGATTGCGGAAGCTTGCCCTCGTGGGCCAGGACGCCAAGAGGATCCATCTCGATGCAGCCACGGAGTTCGGAGGAGCCGATTCCTCGCCGACGGGCGAGCGCGAGCAGCAGTGCCGCGAAAGGAAGCGCGGACGCGCCGGAGCGCACAAAAAGTGAGATTTTATCCAGACAAATACCGTCGAGGGCGCGGTCGAGATCATCGCAGGTCGCGAGCGAGAGCCCGCCGAACCCCACGTCCCCGGGCGGGGCCCAATCCGGGTCGATGCCATTGCGCGTGGCGCGGTCGAGCACCACGTTGAGCGCGTTCAGACCGCGATCGATGGAGTGGCGGGCGGCATGGTTGAATTCCGTGGGATTCGGGTCGGAGAGCGCCTGCGAAACCTGCCAGGGCCTCTCCACATAACCACCCGCCGTGGTGCCGCGCACAAAAGGGGGGAAGCCCGGCAGGGAAGCGACATGGGGCAGATCGGCAACATCCGCACGACAGTAGATGGGGGCGAGAGTGATGCCCTCCACCGTGCGGGTGAACATTTTTTTCTCGAAGGGCGCGCCCTTGAGTTCCTTTTCGACCAACTGGCGCCAATCGTCGTGGGTCACTGCTGGAAACTCGCCGAGAAGCGTGCAGGGGCCTGCCTGGGACATTGCGCCTTTCATAAAAAATCAGTGATCGAGGGATTCAACCGAGACCTCGTGGCGCTGGCCGTTGACGGTGAGAACGAGGTGGCTGACGGATCCCCGCCGCTCCAGAGCCGTTGGCGGAGCGGGCGTTGGCGGGAGTTGCGTGGGCTTGAGGAGATCCTCGACCTGTTGGGGAAACATGGCGAAAAGCACGACGGTTTCATCGTCGTCGGGCAGGCCCTTTTCCACACACTGGCTGCGGTATTTTTCGAAGGCGGGCTCGAGGAGGTCGGCAGGCCGTTCGGTGATGCGTTTTTTGCCGGACGTCTTTTCAATCTGCGCGAGAAGGCCGGGATCGATCGGGCCGGGAGTGCGACCGTAGTTGCCAAGGGCGATCTCTTGGGCGGGTTGGCAGATATTTTTCCATCGGCCAAATTTGATATTCATCATCGCCTGCGTGCCGACGATTTGAGAGGTGGGCGTGACGAGGGGAATCCAGCCCAGGGCCTCGCGCACGACGGGAATCTCCCTCACGACCTCGTTGAATTTGTCGGACATGCCCTGCTCATGGAGCTGTGTGCGGAAATTCGAAAGCATGCCGCCGGGCACTTGGTAGATGAGGATGTCACTATCCACGCGTTCGTTTGCGGGGCTGGTGAATTTGGAGAGTTCCTTGTAAACGCCCTCGAAGTGCTCGCGAAGTTTGGCAAGCTTGGCGGTGTCGAATTTCGGGCAACGCGGGTGACCCTCCAGCAGAGCCAGCATGCGCCGGGTGTCAGGTTGGGAGGTGCCGTTGGCAAAGGGTGCGATGGAGACCTCGACGCAATCCACACCGGCATCGATCGCGGCGAGGTAGGTTGAGGCTCCCAGACCTGCGGTGTCATGCGTGTGCAGAGTGATCGGGAGGCGGGTCATTCTTTTCAGCTCTTTGACCATGCGTTGGGCGATCTGCGGCTGGAGGATGCCGGACATGTCTTTAATGCCGATGGAATCGCAGCCCATTTTTTCGAGTTCGACGCCCATCTTGACGAAGTTCTCGACGGTGTGAACCGGGCTGATCGTGTAGCAAAGCTCGCCTCGCGCGTGTTTGCCGTATTTCTTAGTGGCCTTGATGGCCGTTTCAAGATTGCGCAGATCGTTGAGGGCATCGAAAATGCGGAGGATATCCTGACCGTTCAAGCAGGTCAGGCGGACGAAAGTCTCGACCACATCGTCGGGGAAACTTGCATATTGAACGATATTCTGACCGCGAAGAAGCATGAGTTGCGGCGTGAGGGGCGCGAGTTTCTTGAGGGTCCGCAGACGATCGAAGGGGTTCTCGTGCAAATACCGGAGGCTGGCGTCGATTGTTGCCCCTCCCCAGGTTTCGAGCCCGGCAAATCCCATCCCGTCAAGGAGCGGGGCGGCATCCCGCATTTGCGAGGTGGACATCCGCGTGGCTGCCATAGATTGATGACCGTCGCGCAGAACCGTGTTGTTGAAAAGCACAGGACTGGCCATGCATCAACGGTAGTTCGCGTCACTAGTCCGCTCAAGAAGAATTGGGCCGTTGCATCCACCGACGCAGTGTGTGAGCAGTTTTGACGGTGATAACCCCCGAGCCGTCTGAAAATTCCGCATTGATCATTCGCGGGATTTCGAGTCAACCGATCCGGGACCTCAGTGAAAAGCCCGATTTGCCATGTCAAAAAAAATCCACACGCGGACCGGGGATGCCGGGGAGACAGGAATGTTCTCCGGCGAGAGGGTCCCCAAATTCCACCCGCTCGTCGCGGCCTATGGCACGGTGGACGAATTGAACTCCCACCTCGGGGTGGCCCTCTCGGCGAAACCCGCCCCGGCAGTGCGGGACATCCTGGCACCTCTGCAGGAGAGGCTTGTCGAACTCGCGACGGATCTCGCCACCTCGCCCGCCAAGCGCGGGATCAAGCGGATGGACGATGCCGACATTCGTGCCATGGAGGCAGTGATGGATGGAATCAGCGCCGTCCTCCCCGAGTTGCGTTCGTTCATCCCTCCATCCGGCACGCCCGCTGCCGCCCATTTGCATGTCGCCCGCACGGTCGCCCGCCGGGCGGAAAGAGAGGCCTTCTCGGCCGCTCGGAGTCATTGCGTAAACCCCGGCGCGCTCGCTTACCTCAACCGACTCTCGGATTTGCTCTTCCTCTTGGCGCGGTATGAGAATTTTCTGAGGCCCTGAGAGAACCAAGTCGGCAAGCCGCGCCCCGTCCGCACGACTTCTTTCTTGTTGTTGAATGCGAGTTGGCTATTCCTTGCGCCGCATGGAAACCATCAACAAACTTATTGAACAGGGAGCCTCGTGGGTGTGGGGACCATGGCTTGTTTTTCTCCTCTTCGGAACCCATCTTTTTCTCACCTTGCGAACAGGTTTCATCCAGCGCCATATCTGGTATGCAGTGCGACTTTCGGTTGCGAGGGAAGCGGGGATGAAGGGCGACATCAGCCCATTTGCCGCGCTGACGACCGCGCTGGCGGCGACGATCGGAACGGGGAACATTTTCGGTGTGGCCGGTGCGATTCTGGTCGGCGGGCCGGGGGCGGTCTTCTGGATGTGGATGACGGGTGTTTTCGGCATGGCAACCAAATACGGCGAGGCGTTGCTGTCTGTAAAATACCGCATCACGAACGAGAACGGGCAGATGTCCGGCGGCCCAATGTATGTCCTCGAGCACGCCCTCAAGGCGCGATGGGCCGGCGTGGTGTTCGCAGTCCTCACTGCCATCGCCGCTTTTGGGATCGGGAACATGGTCCAGTCGAATGCCATCTCGGACATCGTTGTTGCAAAAAAAGATCTGCTTCATGTGCCTCTCGAGGACGGAACCCTCAAGCTCATCGTGGGCATCGTCCTCAGCGTGTCCACAGGAGCCGTGATCCTCGGCGGCATCCAATCGATCGCGCGATTCTGCACGTTTTTAGTCCCAGTCATGGCAGGGGCCTACATCATAGGATGTCTGACGATTTTGATTTTTAGCTGGGACAAGTTGGGAGGAGCCCTTGAGTTGATCATTACCAGCGCGTTCACTGGGCATGCCGCCGTGGGAGGATTTGTCGGGGCAGGTATTGCCGAGGCGATGCGCTTCGGCATCGCTCGCGGTCTCTTCTCCAACGAGTCCGGCCTGGGCTCTGCCCCGATCCTCGCTGCCGCCGCGCGAACGCGAGATCCCGTGCGGCAGGCCCTCGTCTCCAGCACCGGCACATTCTGGGACACCGTGGTTGTGTGCGCCCTCACCGGTCTCGTCCTCGTCGCCTCGGGGGATTGGCAGACCGAGGGGATGAACAAAGCCCGTCTCTGCGATGCGGCGTTTCATCATTTGGGCTATTTCGGAGATGCGATCCTTTTGTTTGGGCTGCTCACCTTTGTCTTTTCGACAATTCTCGGGTGGTCGTATTATGGGGAAAAGGCGGTCGAGTATCTCGCCGGGGTGGGAGCGGTAAAACCCTACCGATGGGCATGGGTGGCCGCGGTTTTCGTCGGAGCCGTCTGGAAGAGCGATGCGGTCTGGAATTTCTCGGACATGATGAACGGCCTCATGGCGATCCCCAATCTTGTTGCACTCCTCCTGTTAAGCGGCGTGATTGCCGCAGAATCCAAAAGGTATTTCATCGAGAATCCCAAGACGCCGCAGAAGTAGCGGACATCCCAGACACGGAGGACGTCCCGCCCCGTCCATGAAAAACAAACGCCCAACTCCGCCAAAAATCCCCAGTGATCGTGGAATTACAGCCAAGTTCTCCTCCATCGCCTCACACTGGCTGGAGACGACCTGCGAGTTGTTTCCCGAGCAGGCGAGCAAGCTGGGATTTCACAAGTTCGATTCCCTGCTGAGCCTCAACACCCCGGCGGTTCACTTGGCACACATCAAGCTCCTGGAACTCACCCTCCGCGAACTCGAGGAGTTGCCGGAGGCGATGTTTCACGGGGACGACTGGCTGGATCGCCGCGGGCTTCTGGCACGGGTTCGGACGGAACTTTTATTCCAGCGGGATCTCGCGCGCTGGAGAACCAACCCGCAGGGTCATTGCAACGCGGCCATCGATTCCATTTTCGAACTTGTGGTGCGAGGATCCGGGAAATTGCACCGGGTTCTTCCGGCCATCGAGTCGCGGTTGAAGCGATTGCCCGACTATCTGTCCGCCGCCCTCGAGTGCGTGAAATTTCCCGATCCCCTCTGGACCTCGCTCGCGGTGCAGTCCAGCGCAGGCGCGGTGGATTTCCTCCAAGGCTTGGAGCCGGAACTGCGTCCGCTCTCAAAAGCCCCGGCCGAACTTTCCTCCAGCCTCCGATCCGCCGCCAAGGCGTTCACCGGTTTCGCGTGCGACATCACCCGCAAAAGCGCGGGTCCACAGGGCGGGTTCGCCGTGGGCCGCGAGCGCTTTGAGTTTCTCATCCGGGAGCAACTCGGTCTCGACCTCTCGCTGCCCGAAGCCCGTGCGGTCGGCGAACACGAGGTTCTGCGCCATGAATTCCTGCTGCGGCAAGCGGCCCGCAAATACGGCCGTAGAACCGCACGGGAACTGATCGACCAGGCGACGACCGCATGGACTCCGGAAAAACCCCTCCTCGAGATGTATCGCGACGCAACACGGAACATCAAAGCCCGCCTCGAGCAACTCGACATCGTCTCACTGCCCAAGAGCGAGAAACTCAAGATCCTCCCAGTCCCGCCTTTCTTGAAGCACCAGTTCCCCACCGCCGCCTACAGCGCGCCCGAGCCGTTCTCTCGCAACAGCGCGGGCATTTTCTGGGTGAACGATCTCAGCCTCGACCAGAGGGAACCCGCGAAAAAACTCGCCGAAGTGCGCCAGCACCATGGCCTCGAACTCACATCGGTCCACGAGGCCTACCCAGGCCATCACCTCCAATTTGTCGTCCAGTTCCAGCACCCGCACCGCATTCGCCGGCTCTTTTCCCATGCCATTTTTTACGAGGGCTGGACGATGTGGAGTGAAAAAACCGCGGTCGAACTTGGCTTGGTGGACATCCCTCGAGCGGATTTGATCCAGCTCCACGATGCGCTCTGGCGCGCCCACCGGATCGTGATCGACTGCGGTTTGCAGGACGGCACACTCTCCCATTCCACAGCCGCCGCCATTCTCGAACGCGGTGTGCAGTTCACCGCCGCACGCGCCGAGGCCGATGTGAATTGGTATACCTCCAGCCCCACCGTTCCGATGAGCTACCTTCTCGGCCGGTTGGAGGTCGAAAAACTCCACCTTCACTTTGTGAAGGGCGAGGGTTGGTCGCTTCGCAAGTTCAACGACTGGATGCTCTCCCACGGCGCCCTGCCCTACAGTTGGATTTGGCGGGCTTAAGGACGACTCCTAAGAGCTTATTTCGGCCACATGTAGCCGATGTAGACGCAATAGGCCGCGAATAAAAACGCCCCCTCGGCTCGTGAAAGCTTGAGGCCCGTCCAGAGCAGCGGCAGCAATGCCGCAGAGAGCCCGACCATCGCCCAGATGTCGATGGACTGGACATCGGGAGCCACCAGGGGGGCCACGACCGCGCCGGCTCCGAGGATCGCCAATATGTTGAAGACATTCGACCCGATCACATTTCCAAGCGCGATGTCCGGCTCCCGCTTGAGCGCCGCGACCACCGAGGCCGCGAGTTCCGGAACGCTCGTTCCCGCAGCCACGATCGTCAGACCGATCACCGCCTCGCTCACACCAAAAGACCGCGCCACAGCCACCGAGTTTTCGGTGAGCACGCGCGCCCCCAAGGCAAGGATCCCAAGCCCACCGAGGATAAAGAGGATGTCATAAAAAAGAGACCCCGTTTGCGAAGGCAGGCTTTCTTCAAATTCCTTCTCCACCTCCAGCGAAGCCGTCCGCCGCGCAAGCCAGACATTCCCGGCAATGTAGGCCGCGATGCCCGCCAGTAGAAGCAGACCCTCGAACCGGCTAACCACCCCGTCCCACAAAATCAATGGGGCTAACAGGCAGACCCCCACCATCACGGGAGCGTCTATTTTGATAAGTTGAAAATGCACCTTCATCGGCGTGATCACTGCCGTGAGACCTAGGATGACGCCAATATTGAAAAGATTCGATCCCACCACATTGCCCACGGCCAGATCGCCGCGCCCGTCCAGCGCGGCCTTCACACTCACCATCACCTCGGGCATGCTCGTCCCCATGGCGACAACTGTCAGCCCCACGACCAGCGGCGTGAGCCCGAGCCGCAAGGCCATCGAGGCGCTGCCACGCACGAGTCCCTCGGCGCCGAGGTAAAGCAGCGCGAGCGATGAGACGATCCCTATCCAGTTCCAAAACATGGCCGGTGTTTCTGAGGCAGAAATCCGCCGCTGACAAGGCAAGCAGAACGAAGTCTCAGGCTTTTTCGACGTCCCTTAAAATCCGCAACGTTTCGCGAGCGTTTCGCTCGATCGAAAATTCCGCCGCGAGCCGCAGACACGCCGGACGCGCCGCCACACAGCGTCCCGGGGCCATCCACGCCTCAATCGCCCCGGCAAGGGCGAGAGCATCGCCCGCAGGCACCACATCCCCATGCACACCGGGTTCGAGGATTTCCGAAACCCCGTTCGCGTCGGTCGTGATGACCGGCAAACCCGCCGCCAATCCCTCCAGGCACGCGTTCGAAAACGGATCATACCACGTCGGCAACGCCAGGATGTCGGCAGCGGCGAAGAGGGCGGCGATATCGGTGACCGGCCCCAGGAATCTGGCCTTGTCCGAGCGGTAAAAGTCCGCAGGCCCCCGCCCCGCGACGAGAAGCTCCGCATCCTCGACCATCTCGACGGCCTGTAGCGCGGTTCGAAGCCCCTTCCGCTCCCAACCCGTCCCGAGAAACAGCACACAAAAAATTCCCGGCGCGACTCCCAACCGCCTCCGCGCCTCCTCGCGCGCAGGCAACGTGCCGGGCAGGGAAATTCCATTGTAAACAACCTCGATCCGCTCAACGGGAAAAGCAAAATGCTGACAGATTTCGTCACGGATCATCCTCGAGTTTGCAATGACCACACGCGTGTTGGAGGCATCGAAAACCTCGCGCTCAAGCTTGAGAATCTGGGAGTGCTTCGGATTCATCCACCGTGTCGCCCGCTTCCAGAGCGGCTCAAACTGGTCGCGCCGCCGCATCCAGGCGGCGTGCACACCATCCCCCGCCCGATACACCCCGCAGCCGGGCACCCGCTCGAGGCTGAAATGCGTGTCACAACCAGTGCGCGCATTTTGAAAAGCCGCCGCAAATTCCACCGGCGTCCGCGCGGGCAGACGGATAATGTCCCCAAAAGGCCAGCGCTCGGCAGGCCAGTCCGGCGACGTCACCAGCAACGTTTCCTCCCCGGCCGCATTGAGCGCGGCAGCGAGGCGGAGCATGTAGGCCTCGGCACCTCCAGTGGCGGAATGCCCGCGTCGGACAAAACCAATCCTCATCAGGCGGACGCGTGGTGCGGATCGTTCTCCGGTTTCGGCGGACGACCAAGCAGGGTGGACATCGACTCCATCGGAGGTTTGCCCTCGTGCAGGACGGAGAAAACCTCGGAGGTGATCGGCGCATCGATGCCGAAGCGTTGCGCGCATTGCCACGCTCCGCGCGAAGTGGGCACACCCTCGGCGACCATTTTCATGGATTCAATGATGGCCGCGGGCGTCTCGCCGCAGCCGAGACGCTCGCCGAACGTGCGGTTGCGGCTCTGCGCATTGAAGCAGGTGACCATGAGATCCCCCACCCCGCTGAGCCCGAAGCAGGTTTCCTTGCGCCCGCCGAGGGCCACAGACAGCCGTGTCATTTCCGCCAGCGAGCGGGTCACAAGCGCCGCCTTGGCGTTGTCGCCCATGCCGAAGCCGTCGGAGACGCCGGCCGCAATCGCGTAGATGTTCTTCAAGGCACCTCCGAGTTGGATGCCGGTGATGTCGTCGCTGGTGTAGGCTCGGAATCCCTTCACGGAAAAAACCCGCTGCAGAGGATCGAGCACCTCGACATGCTCCGAACCGATTACACTCGCGGCAGGAATCCGCCTCGCCACCTCCAATGCAAGATTCGGACCCGAGAGAACCGCCGTGCGGCACTCCGGCAGGCACTCGCCAAGCACCTGACCCATCAGCTTTCCAGTGTCGAGTTCGATGCCTTTCGTGCACGAGACAATAACCGAGCCGGGACGGGGATTGAGTGCGGCGAGCGATTGACCGATACCTCGAATCGCCTTGGAGGGAACGACCACCACAAAAAGCGTGGCATCGCGCGTTCCCGCCAACTCCGGGGTGGCCCGCACGTTTGCAGGAATGGAAACCCCGGGAAGATAGAAGGAGTTAACCCGATCGCGATTGATCTCCTCAGCGACATCGGGATTATGCGCCCAGAGGGTGATCGGCAGCCCGTGGTCGGCCAGAAGGATCGCAAGGGCGGTCCCCCAACTGCCACCGCCAATGATGCTTATTTTTTCGAACATGGTGATTTAGGAGGCCTGCCGCGGTTTTTTCTCAAACCGTTTCTCCGTGCCGGCAAGCAGCCGTTGGATGTTGGATTTGTGACGCCACACCGCAAGCACACACATGGTGAGAGCGATCGCCGTGCGGACCGGGTCGCATTTTCCCAGATACCACATCGCCGCAGCGGCCGTCGGCAGGGCCACAGCTGCTGCGAGGGATGCGATGGAGACATACCTCGTAGTGTAAAAAAGCACGACCCACACGAAGAGTCCGAACGAAAACACCTCTGGCGGAAAGAGCGAGAGCATGATGCCCGCCGCGGTTGCGATTCCCTTGCCGCCCTTGAACCCCAGCCACACCGGATACGTGTGCCCGAGCATCGCAAAAATCGCTGCGACCACCCCCGCGTTGATCACCACGGGTTCGTCGGAACCGAACCCCCGCAAGGCAATGAAAAAACCGAGCATCACCGCAAGCCAACCCTTGAAAACATCCAACGCAAAGACCGGGTAGCCCCACCTTTTTCCCAGCACGCGCACGGCGTTCGTCGCTCCTGTGCTGCCGCTCCCCCGTGTCCGCAAATCCACCCCACGCACAAGTCCCGCCAAATAGCCCCATGGGATCGAGCCCAGAACGTAGGCCTGCAAAGCCACAGTAAAATATAACATTCCCCTTGATCAAATCACCTTTGCAGCATCCCGTCTCAAGAAAAATCCGGAGCCGTTTTCCCGCTTGGCACAGGGGGGATTTTGTCCATCATTCTCGGATGTCCGCAAGCAACCCCCAATCCCTCCGAAAATTTCTTCACAAAATCGGCCCGGTCGATCAGGTCGGGATCGAGGAACGGGTGGCCAAATACACCACGCGCAGTATCAAAAAGCAGTCGAAGCTTTTTGCCCTCAAGCTCGCCGTGTCGATGGTCGACCTCACCACCCTCGAGGGCAAGGACACGCGCGGCAAGGTTGCCTCGCTGTGCCTCAAGGCGCTCCACCCCTGCGAGGACGCCGCAGTCCCGCCGACGGCCGCCGTCTGCGTTTACCCGGCCATGGTCAAATATGCGAAACCGCTGCTGCAGGGCTCCCAGGTCAAAATCGCCTCGGTCGCCACGGCCTTCCCTTCCGGACAGGCCCCTCTGGCGACGCGTCTCGAGGAGGTGCGCGCCGCCGTGGGCGACGGGGCGGATGAGATCGACATGGTGATCAATCGCGGCGCGTTTCTCGCCGGAGACCTCCAACTCGTGCAGGAGGAGATTGTTGCCGTCCGCGAAACCTGCGGCAAAGCCACTCTCAAGGTCATTCTCGAAACAAGCGAACTCGAAACCTACGACAATATCCGCGCCGCCTCCTTCCTCGCAATGGAGGTGCTGCGCGAAGGAGACTTCATCAAAACCAGCACGGGCAAGACATCCAGCAACGCCACTCTGGGCAACAACCAAGTCATGCTCGACGCCATACGCGACCACTTCCTAGCCACCGGTGTGGAGATCGCCATGAAGCCTGCAGGCGGCATTCGCACAGCGAAGCAAGCGATCCAATTCCTCATCGCCGTCAAGGAAACCCTCGGCGATGCATGGCTCAACAACGCCCGATACCGCTTCGGCGCATCCGCCCTGCTCAACGATCTCCTTCGCCAAATCGTGAAAGAAAAAACCGGCCACTACCAAGCCCCTTACTCCTTCAGCGAAGCCTCCGGCAGCTACTAACCCCCCACCTACCCGACCATGCCAGCAAAACGCCAAAACAATCCGGCCCGCGAACTCCTCTTCGGCAACCTGTGGGAATACGACCCAGCCCCAGAGTCTGCGCCCGCCCACATCGAGCCCCGCTACAATCTCTTCATCAACGGCAAATTCACAGCGCCCAAATCAAAAAAATATTTCGACAGCATCAGCCCGGGTAACGAGCAAAAAGTCTCGGAAATCGCCATCGCCAACGAGGCGGATGTGAACGCCGCCTTCACCGCCGCCACCGAGGCCTTCGCCACATGGAGCAAAACCCCGGGCTCCGAACGCGGAAAATACCTTTACCGCATCGCCCGCCTCCTCCAAGACCGCGCACGCGAATTCGCCGTGGCGGAGACCATCGACGGCGGCAAACCCATTCGCGAGTCCCGCGACTTCGATGTTCCCGTCGCCGCCGCACACCTCTTCTACCATGCCGGTTGGGCCGACAAACTCGCCTACGCAGCGCCCGGCCGCACCCTCGCCCCACTCGGGGTCGTCGGACAAATCATCCCGTGGAACTTTCCCCTCCTCATGTTGGCGTGGAAGATCGCCCCCGCCCTCGCCTGCGGCAACACCGTCGTGCTCAAGCCCGCAGAGACCACGTCGGTGACCGCAATGAAGTTTTGCTCGCTCCTCCAAGACGCCGGACTCCCGCCCGGAGTCGTCAATATCATCACCGGCGCAGGCGATACCGGCACGAATATCGTCCACCACCCCGCCGCAGCAAAGATCGCCTTCACCGGCTCCACCGCCATCGGCAAATTCATCCAACGCACCCTCGCCGGCACCGACAAGAGGATCACCCTCGAACTCGGTGGCAAGGCCGCCAACATCGTCTTTGAAGACGCTCCCATCGACCAAGCCGTTGAGGGCATCGTAAACGGTATCTTCTTCAACCAAGGCCACGTCTGCTGCGCCGGATCCCGCCTCCTCGTTCAGGAAAGCGTCGCCGACGAGGTCCTCGCCAAACTCAAGCTCCGCCTCCGCCATCTCCGCGTCGGCGACCCGCTCGACAAAAATACCGACATCGGCGCGATCAACTCCCGCAAACAACTCGAAAAAATCCAAGAACTCGTCAAAAGCGGAGTCAAGGAGGGCGCCGAGATGTTCCAACCAGAGTGCAAACTCCCCAAGCGCGGATTCTATTTCGCTCCCACACTCTTCTCAAACGTCTCACTCAGCCACCGCATCGCCCGCGAGGAAATCTTCGGCCCCGTCCTCTCGATCCTCACCTTCCGCACACCAGAGGAGGCCGTCGAGAAGGCCAACAACACCCCCTACGGACTCAGCGCGGGCGTCTGGACCGACAAGGGCTCCCGCATCTTGAAAATGTCCACCGAACTCAAAGCCGGCGTCGTCTGGGCAAACACCTACAACAAATTCGACCCCGCCTCACCCTTCGGCGGATACAAGGAATCCGGCTTCGGCCGGGAAGGCGGCAAACAAGGCCTCCTCGACTACGCCCAACTCGTTTGAAACCCATGCTATGAATTTTCACCACGAAAAACACCGGGCACACGGAGAAAAATCCAGAGACAATCCCCTCCCACACCTCTTCTTCCCCTCCAAGCTCCCCGTGTCCTCCGTGGTTAAACCCCTCCTTCGACTCCCATGAATCGACTACCCATCACCAAAACCCCGAAATGCTACGTGGGCGGCGCGTTTATCCGCTCCGAAAGCGGCCGCGTTTACAAACACCACGACGCCGCCGGCGAGTTCATCGCCAACATCCCCCTCTGCACCCGCAAAGACCTCCGCAACGCCGTCGAAGCCGCCGCCAAGGCCGGTGGATGGGCCAAACGCAGCGCCTACAACCGCGGGCAAATCCTTTACCGCCTCGCCGAAATGCTCGAGGCCCGCACCGGCGAAATGACGGATGCCCTCGCCCTCACACAACCGAACCGAGAGGCCGCCGCCCGCGAAGTGCGTGCGACCATCGACCGCATCACCCACTACGCCGGCTGGACCGATAAATACGAAGCCCTCCTCGGCAGCGTGAACCCCGTCTCCACCCCACACTTCAACTTCACCGTGATGGAACCCCTAGGCATCATCGGAGTCATCGCCCCAGAAGACACCCCCCTTCTTGGCCTCCTCTCCCTGGTTCTTCCCGCCATCACCAGCGGAAACACAGTCATCGCCCTCGCGTCGCACTCCCAACCGTATTCCGCAATCCTGCTCGGCGAAATGCTGGCCACCAGCGACCTCCCAAGCGGCGTTGTCAATCTCCTCACCGGCACCCGTCCCGATATCCTGCCCACCTTCGCAACCCACGCCCACCTGCGCGGCGTTTACGCCGTCGCAAACCTCGCCGAACGCACCGAACTCCAAACCGGAGCCGCCGAACACGTCAAACGCCTCACCCTTCTCCACTCCGAAAAACCCATCGATTGGTTCGCGGAAAACGCCCAAGGCCTCTACCAAATCCGACACTTCCTCGAAGCCAAAACCACCTGGCACCCCGTCGGCGCCTGAGCAGCTTGCAGAGCAGCCCAGCCACATGCGCCCAGACGGTGCGGGGACCGATGTCAGGCAGGATGGAAATCTCAGCGTCGGTTTTTCCCCTCTCCACCCACCGCAGCACATCCCCCTCGCAGGGAGTCAGCCCGAAAACTGCGGGGCCGAGATGCTCGGAGCATCGCTACAACAAGCGGGCCGTGCGTTGCAAGAGAGGGAACCTCACGCAGTCGTCATGAGGGAATCCGCGCCGGAGCTGTCGCACAGCCTTAAGCGACAAGGTGAATCCCAGAGCGATCCGCAGCGTGGCAAAGAGCGAGCGGTGGATTAAAAATTCCTCCTCCCGCGCGAGGATCCGATCACCAGGAGGTTTCATGGTTCAAGCGGGATACGGAAACTCGGACTATGGAATTCCTCAACAACTTGCCAAATCGAAGCGGGTGGGCAATCTCCGATCAGTCTCCGGATTTTTACGAAAAGGCGCGAAAAAAAGGCCGCCCCCTTCTCTTGACACATCGAAACTCTGGTTCTGTGATCCCCGATTGAACACGCAACTCGAGTCGGACTCGGCGTGGGAGATTCTTTTGAAAGCCACAGGGGCGGAAGTGCCCGGAGGAATCGCCTGGGTAACGGAGCACTTCGCCGACGTGTGCGTGGCGGGTTGCTCGGCGGGCGGATATCTCGCCCTCTCCGCCGCTCTGAGCCTGCGAGAACACAACCCAGCCGTCTTTTCAAAAATCACAAGCCTGCGCGTCATGAGCCCCGGAACCGCCCCCCCAGCCGAAGCCCCCGCGTAGAGGGAAACCTTGCCAACCAATTGGCTCGCCCCCGCTCCCGTGTTGCAAGCCGTGGACGGTTTCCTAGCCAGAGCCGACCCGTAAAATCCTCTGACCTCCCCGCCCCTCGCCGATTGGAGCGGCTCCCCGCCTATCCGCATCCAATGCGGCCACAGCGAATACCTAGCCCTCGACAAGAGAGCCCTCGCCACCCGCCTCCGCGAATCCGTCGTCGAGTTAAGATCTCAAGGAAATCCCCAGCATCCCCCACGGACTCCAACTCCTCCCCAGCACCCGCCCCCACTTCGCCTAACCCCACTTCGCCTAACCCCACTTCGCCTGACCCCACTTCGCCTAACCCCACTTCGCCTAACCCCACTTCGCCTGACCCCACTTCGCCTAACCCCTCTTCGCCTAACCCCTCTTCGCATAACCCCTCTTCGCATAAACCCTCCTCGCCTAACCCCTCTTCGCCTAACCCCTCTTCGCATAACCCCTCTTCGCATAAACCCTCTTCGCATAACCCCTCTTCGCCTAACCCCTCTTCGCATAACCCCTCTTCGCATAACCCCTCTTCGCATAACCCCTCTTCGCATAACCCCTCTTCGCATAACCCCTCTTCGCATAACCCCTCTTCGCCTAACCCCACTTTGCCCTCCCCCTCTTTGCCCTCTCCCTCTCCCTCTCCCTCTTCGCCTGACCCCACCCGCCCGCAGCCACAACCTCGCCGACGAGAACGAAAAAAAAGAGCACGCCGCCCCGCAATCCACACGGAAATCCCAACAATTAAAATCACCGACCGGTGATTTTAATTTTAAAAACCAGAGTGAGTTTTTGACTCGTTGGATCAAAGCGCAAGGGCGACTTGCCGTAGGGTGTGAGCTTAGACCCACTTGCAATGCGCTTCTCAGCGGGATTGCTGTGGAATCGGATCTTTGGTCTCTTGTTGAAAAGACAACAATTGTTTTTACCGATCGGTGAAAATAATTGTTAAAATTTGCGTTTAATGGCAAAAAATTGCCATGCGCTCCAAGACGGGGGATTTTTTAAATGGGATGCTTTGGCTTCTCAGTGTGGCGAACCGGCCGACGATGCGGAACATGATGGGCGGCTATGAGTCGTGGGCCTACAGCACGGGTTGGGAACGCCAGTTGGACGCGCTGGAGGAGAGTGGTCATGTGGAGTCGCAAACAATGGAGGCGGATTCGAGGAACAGGGTTTACTGCTTAAGCGCGAAGGGACGGGTGGCGGCGCTGGGCGGGCGGGATCCGGAGGCGTGCTGGGCGCGGTCGTGGGACGGAATGTGGAGGATGGTGTTGTTTGACATTCCGGAGGAAAGAGGAGCGGAACGCTGGAAACTGAGGCGGTATTTGAGGTCGAGGGAATTCGGGTATTTGCAAAACAGCGTGTGGATTTCACCGCATCCGGTGGACCTGGAGCGCTCGATTCTCGAAAAGGGAAAAATCCATGCGGAAAGTTTGATGGTTCTCGTGGGCCGTCCGGCCGCCGGGGAGAGCGACACGGATTTGGTCGAGGGCGCTTGGGATTTCGAGGAGATCAACAAGCGCTATAAGGGCTTCGAGGAGGTGCTTCAGGAGGTGCCGACACTTAAACTGCGCAACGACTCGGCGGCGGTGGAGTTGCGGGACTGGTGGCGCCGTGAACGCGAGGCATGGATCGATGCGGTGTCAATCGATCCGTTGTTGCCGAGGGAGCTTTGGCCGGAGGGCTATCGGGGCGAGATCGCCTGGCAGGCAAGAGTCAAATGCCTAGGACGCGCCGCGAAGAAAGCGCTGGATTTCCGTTTGCCAGTCGGCGATTCGACCGCGAAGTGATCTGGGTTTTACTACCGCCACACAAGGCCCAGCATCTCAAAAACGCGCCCCTTTCCGCAAGATGGCGAACGCGCGGAATGTGATTTTTCGATTCCCCCCCCTTTTTGGCTTTCGATCTTGAGTGTTTTTTTACAATTGTTTTCACCGACCGGTGAAAACAATTGTTGAGTATTTGGAGTTGCAGTTGAGGGAACAGGAGCTTTTTCGCGGGATCGAAAATGTAGCCGGAATGTCTTAAACACTGGCTGGATTTGTCATGACTAGAAAAAATATGAGGTAGAAATATAAGAAAATCCGCTTGTCGACAGAGGAAATTTTTCCGAGCTAATTACAAATAAAATCACCGATCGGTGAAAACAATTGTTAAGTATTTGGGGTTGCAGTTGAGGGAACAGGAGCTTTTTCGCGGGATCGGAAATGTAGCCGGAATGTCTTAAACACTGGCTGGATTTGTCATGACTAGAAAGAATCTGAGGTCGAAATATGAAAAAATCCGCTTGTCGACGGAGGAAATTTTTCCGAGCTGATTACAAATAAAATCACCGATCGGTGAGAGTAATTGTTAAGTATTTGGGGTCGCAGTTGAGGGAACGGGGGCTTTTTCGCGGGATCGAAAATGTAGCTGGAATGTCTTAAACACTGGCTGGATTTGTCATGATTAGAAAAAATCTGAGGTCGAAATATGAAAAAATCCGCTTGTGGACGAAGGAAATTTTTCCGAGCTGATTACAAATAGAATCACCGATCGGTGAAAACAATTGTTAAGTATTTGGGGTCGCAGTTGAGGGAACAGGAGCTTTTTCGCGGGATCGAAAATGTAGCTGGAATGTCTTAAACACTGGCTGGATTTGTCATGACTAGAAAGAATCTGAGGTCGAAATATGAAAAAATCCGCTTGTCGACGGAGGAAATTTTTCCGAGCTGATTACAAATAAAATCACCGATCGGTGAAAACAATTGTTGAGTATTTGGGGTTGTAGTTGAGGGAACGGGAGCTTTTTAGCGGGATCGAAAATGTAGCTGAAATGTCTTAAACACTGGCTGGATTTGTCATGACTAGAAAAAATCTGAGGTCGAAATATGAAAAAATCCGCTTGTCGACGGAGGAAATTTTTCCGGGCTGATTACAAATAAAATCACCGATCGGTGAAAACAATTGTTAAATATTTGGGGTTGTAGTTGAGGGAACGGGAGCTTTTTAGCGGGATCGAAAATGTAGCCGGAATGTCTTAAACACTGGCTGGATTTGTCAGGACTAGAAAGAATCTGAGGTCGAAATATGAAAAAATCCGCTTGTCGACGGAGGAAATTTTTCCTAGCTGATTACAAATAAAATCACCGATCGGTGAAAACAATTGTTGAGTATTTGGGGTTGTAGTTGAGGGAACGGGAGCTTTTTAGCGGGATCGAAAATGTAGCTGAAATCTCTTAAACACTGGCTGGATTTGTCATGATTAGAAAAAATCTGAGGTCGAAATATGAAAAAATCCGCTTGTGGACGAAGGAAATTTTTCCGAGCTGATTACAAATAAAATCACCGATCGGTGAGAATAATTGTTAGCAGCAGGTTCGCTTGGCTGAAAGGTTGCTGGGCGACGGCGGCGGTGATGATTCGGTGAGTGCGATCATTTCGGTGAGTGATGGCGTTCTCGGCGTGGAATGGCTTGGCCAACCGGTCGACGATCCGTGTTCTGGCTTTGGCGGGGTTCAGCAACTTGCGCTACCAAAATCCGATCGCTATCGGTGGCTTTTTTGTCCTGCACCCTTTAGACTTCTGGAATGTGGCACGGGCGTCCCGCTTTCCGAGGCGCAGGCTACAAGCCGGAGGCCTGCGGTGCGGAAGTCGTTCGATGTCAGGCCAGACACCTGACCTACATGGGCGCCTTCGAAAATCCACAATCTTGGCGACATTGGTATAAAGCCTCTTAGGAAAGTCCGGCGATGAACGGCTGATCTGCGCCAAGCGCTGTCATCCTAAAGGGTGACAGCGAAGTTGGGCCTTTCTGTTGCATCGTGTTGCATGGTCGATGCGCGTGGCCTACGGAGGGTGGGCTGTTGGCGAAGTCCGCGCAAGCAGATCCATGCAACCTTTGAAAAACAGCACTCTGAATTCCCACCCGCTGCCGCAATCGATCTCTTGTCTGTGGGCCGTCCGTATTTCTGCGGTGAGGGGCGGTTTCCGCTTGGTGGAACGCCCTTTGCCTAGCCGGTCTGCGTGTTCTCATCCGATCCTTGGCATTCTCGTCTTTGCGTTTCTGGCGATGTCGGCGATGGCCTCGTCCACGATTTCCGCGACCGACAGATTTGCCCATGCGGCCAATGCGGGTTGGATCGATTTTCGCCCGGATGGCACTCACGGCGTTCGCGTGGACGAATCCTTTCTCTCCGGCTACGCCTATGCCGCCAATTTTGGGTGGATTCACTTTGGCGACGGTTCGCCGGAAAACGGCTACGCCTACACGAACACCTCGTCCACCGACTACGGCGTGAACCTCGCGCCCGACGGCTCGCTCAGCGGCTTGGCCTACTCGGCAAATATCGGCTGGATCACCTTCGAGCAACACTGGGGCCAGCCGCGCCTCGACTACTCCACCGGCCGGTTCAGCGGACACGCGCACGCCGCCAACGCTCGCTGGATCGCGCTCGACACCCCGTTCTCGGACCTCGTCGCCTCCTCGATCGCCGCGCCAGCGGATGCGGATGGCGATGGAATTTCCGATGCCTGGGAGATGGAGCATTTTGAAAAACTCACGCTCTCCTCGGTCTCCACGGATGCCGATGGCGACGGCGTCTCCGACCATCAAGAATATCTTGCAGGCACCAGTCCGCTCGATGCCGCCTCGCACCTGCGCATCGTCTCTCACAACCACGACAAGGACAACACCCGCACCAGCCTGGAATTCACCACCGCACCCAACCGCCTCTACGCCATCCAGCAGGGCGACCTCAAGGACAAGTGGATCGATGCAGGATTCGACCTCGTGACACCCGAGTCGGGCACCACCACCACCACACGCACTTTTGTCCACCCCCCGGCCTCGAAACTTTTCTTCCGCGTCCAAGCGTGGAAGCCGCTCCAAAACTGAACCGACCCGAACCATGAAAAAAACCGCCGCCCTTTTCGCCATCGCGCTCGCCCTCCTCGGCCATCAATCCCTCCACGCGCAAGGATTGCTCGCCCCGGATAGCAACCCCAAACCCACGCAGAAATCCCTGCAGGAAATCTGGCAAAAAATCGAAGCCACCGAGAATCGGGTTCTCATCCTCGGGCAAACGACCAACTCCACCGCGCTACAAGTTCAAACCCTCGGGCAGACCGCCAATTCCACCGCGCAACAAATTCAAACCCTTTCGCAAACCGTCGATCCCTTGGCACAGATCGTCAGGCAAGGTCCCGCCGCGCCGGGCATGGTTGCCGTGCAAGGAGGCACCCTTCAAACGAGCAATCCCTTGAACGGAACGCTGGTGGCCTCTTTCCAGATTGAAAAATACGAGGTGCGCTGGGACGAGTGGCAGGAGGTGAGGGATTGGGCTCTCTTCTCTGGATATGGCAACTTCACCACCGGCAATGGCACAGCCGCGGACCACCCGGTGCGGGAGGTGAGTTGGTATGATTTTGTGAAGTATTGCAATGCTCGGAGTGAGCGGGAGGGCTTGACGCCCGTGTATTCGGTGAACGGCACAGTGTATCGGACGGGGGAAGTGGTGCCCACGGTGAATTCCTCCGCCAACGGTTACCGGCTGCCGACGGAGGTGGAGTGGGAATTTGCGGCGCGGGGTGGGGTTTTGACGCGTGGGTTTCTATATGCCGGGAGTGGAATCCTGACACATGTCGGATGGTATTTCAGCAACTCCGGCGGCGGCACCAAAGCAGTGGGCACTAAAGCGGCAAACGAACTTGGGCTCCATGACATGAGCGGAAATGTGTGGGAGTGGGCTTGGGATGCAGTTGGAGGCTTGAACCGCCGCATCCGCGGCGGCGGCTGGGACTACGGTGCTGCCAATTGCACCGTTGCCAACCGCCAATACGACGACACGGTCGGCCGTAGCAGGCATACCGGCTTCCGTCTGGCCCGCAATTCGGAAAACTGAGGTCTTCAGGACAGGGGCGGCTCCGCCGCGGGAGTGGGACGCCTGCGGCGAGGCATCCCTACCAACTATTTTTCGACGGGCCCTGCCGCGGGGGGGCGTTGGGCGCGAATCCGTTGTTCCAATTGGAGGGCTGACCTCCGTGTCGGCCGAAGATTCAGGCGCGGAGCGCCGTTTCCGAGAAAGGTGGCGGGGGTTTTGAGGGGGGGTGTTGATTGAGAGGGCCGCGCTGGCGCGCGGGGAAAGTCGGACGACACGGAGGTCATCCCTCCAGGTTTTCGACGGGCGCTGCCGCGCCGGGGGCGCTTTCCAGGCGAACTTTGTTGGCGGGCTTATCGAATGCTGGACCCGCCGCCAGGGGGGCGCGTTGCGGAGGCGGCGGCGGTGCGGTTTTCTACGCCGAGCTTGATGAAGGCTCGTTTGAGGAAGGTTTTTACCGTGTTTTGGCTCAACCCGAGGATTTCGGAGATTTGCGCGTTGCTTTTTCCTTTTTCCACCCACTCGAGGACTTCGATTTCGCGTTGGCTCAAGGTGGTGAGGGGAACGGGGGTTGCGGTGCCGGGGACGATCATCAGGCGGTAGCTGCCGAGTTGCAGGTCGCGGTGGATGGAGTATTCCAAGATCTGGTTTCCCACGCGGTGGCAAAAGGGGGCGATGCGGGTTTCCAATGCGCCGGAGTTCAAAATGCGGACGCGGGTTTTGATCCATTCCAGCACGGTGTCCGGAAGACGGGCTCGATGCGCGAGGAGTCCGGCGAGGGGGCCGTTGCTTTCCGCAGGGTCGAGGGTTTGAGGGCGGCCGTGATAATCCAAGGGAATGAGAATCGCGCCGGCGCGTGAGATGCTGAACACGCCGGCCTCTTCGAGTCTTTGTGCGTTGACGAGGGCTTGGCTGATGTGATCGCGGAGGAGGTGCAGGAGCGCCACTTCGGAGGTGGAAAAGCCCCGCCGGGAGCGCAAGATGTTGACCGTGGTGAAGGCCTCGGGATTTCCCAGAACTTCCGTGTTGAGCTGATCCTCGATGCCGT
>Ga0247843_1002901_pt1 | contig 29629 bp, 35 predicted proteins | sample LaCruzMarch2017__FD_192420 | JGI IMG/M metagenome (GOLD analysis project Ga0247843, IMG submission 192420) | Freshwater microbial communities from meromictic Lake La Cruz, Castile-La Mancha, Spain - LaCruzMarch2017_8m | ecosystem: Environmental > Aquatic > Freshwater > Lake | place: Spain... | reverse complement strand
CATGATATTGTGACAGGCTAAATCAAAAAACTTACGACGATTGTATAAAAGAGTCACAATTGAGATGGGAGGACAATCCTCTGCCTGAAGAACAGGAGGAAGATGCTTGGGCTTTGCAGACTTCTTCTCCTCAACGTTTGCTTTCACAGCAGTCCAAAATCCACGGAATCTCTCTAAACAAACCTCTTTGCGTGCCTTGCTCATCTTCTTTTGAGATTCCCGCACAGCTTTCATATCAGGAAGAACACCATCCCACTCAAACTCTTTCAAGGTGGCAAAGGACGCAATCCCCTTTATTTCTTTATTCGTGCGAAACTGCTTCATGTAAGAATTTCCAGCATAATCTTGTTTATAGACTTCTAAATCATTGAGTAAGACAAACGCTCCATTGGCTTCTCCCTCGGCCGCGGTATATCCAAAGGCTTCGGCTTGGCTGACGCAGACATGGCCCGGATACCATGCTTGAAGGCGCTTGCGTTGGTCCTTATCAAGGTCTTCTACACGAATCTCTACATTGGATTGGAGAGTTCCCGATACGTCTAGATCTTTTGTGGTATAGACAGACAACTTCGGCCATTCCGACTTCCACGTCTGGAGCATGGTTTGTGCTGCCTCTCGCTTGTTTTTGGACCCTCCAAGGAACCAGACAAATCCATCCTTCAAGTCCATACTTTGAGGCGACTTCGTGTCTACCGCATCCTGAGAGCAGCACCAATTTACGAAATATGTAGTTACATGAGGATATTTGACTTGAAACCGTTGCTTGGATTCCATATCCCGAAACAAAACTCCATCAAACTGCGCCAAATAACTCTCCCATGCGGATTCTTCATACCACTCCGGATTGAGGAGGAGATAGTTCGTGCTGGCCCAGGGCATCCATCCCGCATACGGCACCTCCAAATGAATGGCTACGCTGAGTGGAACGGGAGGTTCTAAGGGATCAGCTCTCCGAATGCGTACATTTCCCTTGTCAAGGCTTCGAAGAGCCCATTCCAAAACCTCCACATCCTGGCTAATTCCAAAGGGATTGGACTTGTTGTAAAGAATTGCCACCTCCATAGAATTCTTCTCTTTTACTTCTCCTTCTGTTTAGACCAAAAAAAAACCTCACCTACAAGTATAGAATCAAATGGTCCCTATGCGCAAGAATCGTACCACCCGCAAGAACCGCGAGAATCGCGAGAACCGCGTTAATCGCAAGAACCGCACCAACAGAAACAACCGCAAGAACCGCGTTAACCGCAAGAACCGCACCAACAGAAACAACCGCAAGAACTAAAGTTTCGGTTAAGAGTCTGTAATTAAACAATCCGATGTATTTCCAAGGAGTTTCCTTAGAAACAGATTGCGATGATGACAGTGTTTTCCATACGCCAAAATACCCTTTCGATGCTTCTCTGTCCCATATCCCTTTCCTGAGCCAATGCTATAGTTTGATTCTAGACTAGGCTCTTTCTCTACACACGCTAATACATAGGAGTCACGTGCTTCTTTCGCAACAATAGACGCAGCAGCAATTGGAAGATAGAGAGCATCTCCATCTACAATTGTATGTTGATACTGGATCTTGTGTTGTTCCAGTTTGTCTTTTTCCAACGGAAGAATTCCATCCAGTAAAAGTCTATCGGGTGGCACAAGAAGACCCTCTAGTGCTCTTTCAAAGGCGAGTTTATTCGCAATTGACATTCCATACGAATCAATTTCTGCTGGAGTGACAATTCCAATTCCGATATCCATCGCTAAATCCCGAATGGCATGGGCTAATTTCGCACGCTTCTTCGCTGTGAGTTTTTTACTATCTTTGATTTGCGGAGCAATTTCCTTATGCTCATCCAACCATTCTTCCTCTGGAGGCCAAATGACAGCAGCAGCATACAAGGGACCCCAGAGACATCCTCTCCCTGCTTCATCAACTCCCACTTCTATGAGACTATCTGATGTATGGCGCACTTGTAATGATGTCATGCTTTCCAATCAGACAGTAAAACACATGAATCAAATTTACTCCACAACACAATCAATCCATACAATATACCCACGACTTTCAAATACAGTGACAGAGCCTTGTTCATCACACTGTTTTTTGGAAGGAGTCTTTGTTTGAAAATGTCCAATTTCTGTGTCATCTTGAGAAGTTAAATAGGACCTATAATACTCAGTCGCATGCTCTAGAGCATCTGAAAAGTGACGGTGTAGCTTCATAAATCCATGGTAAACTGTATAGTCATCTTCATCAGAATACTGGACAATATATCCGATCGGTGCCATTAGTCTCTATACGGCGGCACTCCTTTATCCTCGTTTCAAATTTCCAACGAGTTAGAAGATAGATGGTGCCCTACATTGCGCTTCTTATACTTTTGATTGTAGCGATTTTATTCACAGTCTATAAGGGAGCTGATGGTTTTTTTGTGAGTGAAGTGAATTGGACAAAGAATTCTACTGTGAAAGATATGCTTACTTTCTATAAAGAGTCTCTGGATGAACTAACCAAACTCAAAGAGAAGATTGCTTCGGCATCTCCATTTGATGATGGTGTTACAGAAAAACTATTAGAAGAGCTTGGTATCCCGTTTGCCTGGACAGAGTCCAAAGGATTAGAGTATGAAAAACCACTTTCATCTCTCCTCGCGAAAACAATTGAAGAAGACCAAAAAGCAGCAGCTGGAATGCTTGAAATGCTTCAGAAAGATATACAAAGTGGGAAGATAAAAGAAACCATGACGTTGGAGCAAGCAATGAAAGCTCTAGGAGCAGGGGATGCTGATAATACGGGTGCGATGAATACATTTACAAATATGATGGTGAAACTCCGGAATAAGCGCAAGGCCTATATTGAGGAAAAGCTAGGTGTCTCCGCAAGCGATGTATCAGCGGAAGGATACCCCGAATTAACATGCCCAGGAGGAAAGCCACCTATTTCAAAAAACAAGCAACTTTTTTGTCGCGATTTAGTTGGCAAGCTGTCTGAAACACCCTTAGTATGCCCTCTTGGAACAACACCCTTTTTTGTCTTTGAGCCTACTGCGAAAGTCATCTGTGTGCCTCCCACACTTCCATATGATATCAATCCTGCGTCCAAGACAAGTGGAGGAACAATCCAGCCTTGCAAAGACAACGACATGGTAGGATTACATGCGAAAGATAATACGTCTCAGAAATGTATTCCTATCATACAAAAAGTATCCACTGCGGAATCATCCATCGATTCATCAGGAAATGTTGCTGGAGTGAGCGCAGAGGATTTGTTCAAAGCAGTAGGGGGTGTCCAACAAGCCTTGAAAGCATCCAAGCCCGCTGAGCTTGAAAAAATACAAGCTGCGGCTCCCAAACTAACCGTTGCGTCTACGAAAGAAATGGAAGATAGAATTGCGAAAAGTGTCGCCACACAATTGAAAGATTCGTTACTTATCGAACGAGCAACAAAGAATGTGGCGGCAGAGATGGACTGCCCCTACGCACCCTATCGCTCTGATTCCGCCGCTCAAGGCACAGAATATACACAGGCAAGACCGCATCCTGGTCCCGATATGAGCGAATTTATTCGTAAAGATTCAATCCCTTGTTGGAACTGCTCGTTACCATAAATAACCCTAAGGTAGATAGATGAAGGGATACATTTTCTTAGGAATTGTATTAGTTGTTCTTTTGGTAGCATCCATTGGGCTCTCAAAAGAAACAAAGAAAGAAGGATTTGTCAATCCTGGCTCAGATGAGAGCTTGAAGGCACCCAAGGTCATTGTCCCTACTGTTAACCCCAAACCCGCACCTCTAGAGGGTTCTACTCCGGCTCCTTATTTTAACCCAACTGAAATCGCATATGGCCCTGCCTATGGTCAAATCGCACGTGTGAATACACTCCCTTACAGAGACCCTAGTTTGGAATCTGCTCCCTTCAAACGTCTGTCTGAAATCTTGGAAAGTATGAAGGGGTTCTTTACATTTGAAGCAAAAAGTCTTGAAAAACTCAGTGACCCTTCCGTTCAGCTCCCTCTTACAACTGCTCGCGGTGACCTCCAGCGTTTAACCGATGAGATTTCTGTGTTAAAACGCAATCCTGGCATTGACTCAGCTCTAACACAAGGACAAGCAGACGATATCCAAGCAAACTTGGCCTATTTACAACGCAAATATCGCATGTCTGTGAATGCTGTTTCCGGTTCCTCTTTGGAAGAGGGATTTACAAATGCTGTTGAGTCCAACGATAGATTGAACCTCGACGAAGTCAAAGAATTAAAGACGCGAATTGAAGCGGAGATGGCTCGGTTGAGTAGTTCAGGAACAACTGATCCTATCACAACCTCCCGTGTAGACACGTTGAATGTAATCAAACTCAACGTGGAAGGAATTATCAATGAAGTGGAAACAGGTATGAGACCTGCTGCGGAGATACCTATTATGAAACAGGATCGTGATAGCTTCCTTCCTTTGATGTCAGATGTCAGCAAACCTTTGCCCCAACTCCTCAATTCTGCGAACCTTCCTGTAAGTCTTTCCAACGCATTCCCCGCATATGCGCCTGGTGATGTGACAGGTGCGAAGCAAGCCCAGCTTTTGTTTGAGCAATATGGTGAAAAGATATTTAATGGATTATCTTGGAATCTTGGCTTGAAGTTCACCTCTCCCAATGAAGTGGCTGCGGCAATGGGCGGTCAAAAGGGAGAAGGACCTGTGTTCATGACGGGAAGTGGTCGTGGGCAAGTTCCTGGTTCCTCTGCTGTTGCGTTTCCACGAGGAGAAATGGAGTCAACTACAAGCGGTATGGAAATTGATCGTCTTGAGGAAAGACCCACACTTGACCTTGGAAAGACAGCGAAGTATGATTGGAGAAGCAAGGCGACCCAAATCTGTGATTCTATCCGAAAACAAGGCATGGACCCCAATGATTTTGGCTGTATGGAGGCCTCCAAACAAGTAAGCCCCGATTATTCTTGGAGAGGCAATGCGCGAATGGTTTGCACCCGCTTGCTAACAACACCTGATCCCGGTCTTCCTGAGACATGTGGATGTCCTCCAATGGAATGGCCTGGATGGAGATCGTAAAAATGTCCATATTGTAGAAGAGACCGGATGCGTCTGACAACATTTCATATAGTGGCATTTACTCTGGCCGCAGTATTCGTTGGGTATTTCTTTGGAAGACAATCAGCTCCTGCTCCTAAGGGTGAAGAAGGATTCTTAGGATTTGAGTTGGGGGGCGGCATGCCTGGACCTCGGTGTGGGAAATGCGGTGGCAATTGGCCCTGCGGTGGATGTGCGGGACCGAGTGGCCCTTCCCGTCCTATCTGCCCTCCTTGCCCTCCTTGTCGTGAACCTGACTTGAGCAAGTATGTCTTGAAGGCCAGTGTTCCTCCTTGCCCTGCCATGCCAGACATGTCACAGTATATGTTGAAGTCTGAATGCCCGCCCACACCTGATTTGAGCAAGTATGTCTTGAAGAGCTCTGTGCCCAAGCCCCAGCCTATCATCGTAGACAACTCTGCGTGTAGAGAAAAGGGTGGTGAGTGCCCGCCTTGCCCAAGACCTCGTTGCCCCGAAGTCAAATGCCCTGCACCCACCAAGTGTGCTCCTCCGGCCCCATGCCCTCGTCCTGTCTGCCCACCCCAGGTGGTCAAATGTAGAGCTGAGCAATCCTATGAGGATAGAGTGCGCCCCTTCTTGGCCCCGTTGGGTATGCCCTCCTTTGGCTCTGTTATGTAAAGAAGTTCATTTCAAATCATTGTTGTAATCATAAGTATCTGATTACAATAGAGATGGATACCAGATTCTGGGGACCATCAGGCTGGAGATTACTCCATATGATAAGCTTCTCCTATACGCCTGAAAAAGACAAAGCCGCCATGAGACACTTTTTTGAAATCCTCCCCTTTGTTCTTCCATGTAAGTATTGTCGCTCCAATCTTGTCAAACACTACAAAGTGCTTCCCTTAGAGCCTGCGTTGAATGATAGAGATTCCTTCACGAAATGGCTTTACAAAATTCATGGTCTTGTCAATGAAACACTCCGAAGCCAAGGGCAGAAAATCCCTGAGGATCCACCTTTTTCCAAGGTCGCTGAGATGTATAACGAGCGCCTCGCCTTTGGTTGCTCCAAGACAGACTTTCCTGGTTGGGAATTCCTCTTTTCCATTGTGGAAAGTCATCCCTTAGCGTATGAGGAAACCCCTTTGCCTCTAGCGCCTCCCAAGCAGACATTAAAAACGAAAAAAGAGATGCTTGAATGGAACTATTTGTCTGGACAATGCCGATTTAATTATGTCTGTCGGTTTTGGAAACTTTTACCTCATGTCTTGCCCTTTGAGGAATGGAGGCACATATGGAAAGAGGAAATGAAAGACTGCTGTAATTCTATGTGGAAAACACGACGGAGTTCGCGCAAAGCATTGTGGGAGATCCGCAAAACCATTGAAGAGAAACTTGTTTTGCTCAATAAAACAACGTATCATGATTTGTGTAAGACACTGGAGTATTATAAATCTGGATGTGCTTACAAACAAAATAAGGATACAAAAACATGCAGGCGGTTACGCACAACAACACGAAAACGAAAGATAGACTAGGAAGATGGCCTTCGGTATGACACTCTCAAAAATACTGATTGTATTGTTTGTGATTGCGTTAGCAAATTATCTAGCACTGATTGCCATTCACAAACTTCAAGAACAAGTCATCATTGCTCCAGGAATGGCACCTCAACGAGAAGGTTTTACGGATAGTCAGACTGAAACCTTTTTAACGAACGATAAATTGTATGATACATTTTATGCCTCCGTCTATGACCAGCTGACGCAGCAACAGACAAGAACTGCCGCAAAAGTTGCTCTGATTCTTCAAGAATGGAAACAAAAGGCCTGGAATGCTGAGCAGATGGATGTCTTAGATGCTGGATGTGGAACGGGAGTTGCGTCAGCAGCGTTTGCGAAAATGAACGTCAAATCTGTGTTGGCCTTGGATAAATCCGAGGCGATGCTAGACAAAGCAAAGTTTGGAAATCAAAAAAACCCAACTGTCACTTATAGACTTGCTGATTTGAACAATCCGTCTGCGTTGTCAGGGGGAGAAGTAAGTCACGCAGCTTGCTTGTATTTTACACTCTATTACTTACCAGACAAAGAGGCTTTTTTCCGCAATATGTTTTTGTGGGTGAAGCCTGGAGGACAGCTTGTTGTCGAAGTTGTGAATAAATACAAGTTTGACCCGATGTTGGAATCAGCCTCTCCTCTGGTTGGATTTTCACTCCAAAAATACTCCAAGAAGCGTCTCACAGAAAGCAATGTTGTCTTTGATAAATTTACCTATACGGGTCACTTTGATTTAGTGGATCCACAGGCAGAATTTATTGAGACCTTTCGTTTCAAAGATGGAACTGTTCGCAGACAAAAGCACAAAATGACGATGCCTACAATGGAAGAAGTTGTCAAGATGGGCCAAGCCGCTGGATGGGTCTATCAGAAATATGTTGACTTGGTTGTGGTCGGCTTTGAGTATTCGTATCTTTTATTCTTCCGCCACCCCTAAACGTTATGCGTAACACTTCACAAGAGGTCAAGTTTATCATCTCTAAATAGGAGTATGTCCAAAGACGTTGCTATTTTGGATGTTTTCCAGCCCGGATTAAAAAGAGGCGCAGAGAGGCTACCCTTTGCTCCGCAGAAGCGATATTTCTACGTAGAACACCCGACAGAAGGATGGAGAGTTTATCTACGGGCGTGCTGTTTTCTTCATGAAGCAGGAGAGCCCTTCCAAAAAGATAGATTTTTAGTGGTGAAACGCTTTGGGGGAGACCCCAAGAAAAAAACATGGGAGCCCCCCAAAGGTCAAATGGAAGGCAAAGATGGTCTCCGCAATCCCAATACATCAGTCTTGAAACTCTTAGAAGAAAATGTTCAACGAGAAGTGGAAGAAGAAGCAAAAATCCGCCAGATTCATCATTTGACTCATACAGGCTTAGTTCTTCAAAGCCAAGAAAAAGATTATCCGAAGAATCACTACTTTCAATATCATGTGTTTCAAGGATTGGTCACCACAGAAGAAATCCAGAATGCGGCCGCTGAATTTAAATGGCTTCAAGAGCATCCTGTGGCCTTTTCTCGGTTACGCAAAGACAAACGAGAAAAAGATGATCTGGCTTGGTTTTCTCCGAAACACACGCAGATGATGGGTCGGTGGTCTCCTTCTTTAATTGTTATGTATATGGGAGATAAATCTACTTAAACCGGTGCGGCCGCATAGAGAACCGACATGATACTCTTCAGCGTTGAGCTCAACGTCTCGTCACCAAGATCCTGGACATCATAGCGAAGGACGGGGAAACAAGGAATCTGGATGTCAATCGCCTGAAAGGGATCTATATCTCGCGCAAGAAGAGTAAAGAGAGAGTCTAGATAAATATCCAACTGGTCTCCTGAGAGAACAGTACAATATGTGGTAGGATTCAGAGAATTCCCATCTCGGAAATAAATCTGATACGTGTCTTCATCCTTATACTTGATAACAAGGCGGTCATCACGCTCCTCGTTGCTATCACGACAAAGACGAAGTTGAATATTTGTGCTACTCTTAAAGATGTTCATAGGGGACATGGCTATGCCTGGCAACCAGGCGGGCTCAAAATTCAATTTTCAAATGACGCTCACTTTTTCCGCAACAATCGGTGTACTCAGAGTTCTGAGTAAGAGTTCTTTGTTAAAGGCTCTATAATCAAAACTACAGTTGTGTGTCTCTGAAAGCCTGTGTTTCTCACAGAAATACTTTCCACACCGACAAGAAAAGTCTGTCAGTTTCAATTTACACTTACACTCTTCCTTCATACAGCGCTTCGGTATCTTTTTAGAAGTGTCGTCAACCATACTGTGTAGTCCCTACGGTAGGGGAGCTTTAGGATTCATTTTTAGCAATCCTAAAGCAGGATGTCCTTCTGGTCAGAGTTTCCTGGCCCTCACTGGTGGGACTGTATAGAAAGTTTCAATCCTTGTTCTGGTCCAAAGTTTGGAATTCAACAAGAAACATTGACGTTTCAGCAACGACGCTGCTCTCTTCCTGCTGGATGTCGCTTTATCAAACTACTTCCTAAACACGCAAAACAGATAGAGGGATTTCTAAGAGCCCACTATTCCATTTATGGTCGGTGTAAAATTTCTCTGTCAGAGTCTCGGATTCAACAAGGATTTTCGTTTGACGATTGGATTGGTGTAGGTGTATATACAGTGGAAAACACTCTTGTTGGATGTTGTATGAGTAAACCTCTTGGTTCATTAAAACTCTCCCATGAGATCTTACCAAACAGTGGCCTTGTTGATTATTTTTGTGTGGATGAACACTATAGGAAACAAGGAATCGCTTCCGCGATGCTTGAACAATTAGTCGAGGTGACAGCTCGGCAAAAACGAGTGGTTCATCTGTTTTTAAAAGAAGGATTTCCTCTCTGGAAAGTACCGCCGTTGTATTCAAGTCAATTCATTGTAAGACGAAAGAAAACTGCTGGCGAAGCAAAGGAATACATTGGCTCTATGGGTATTGCTCTTCAGACTCCAATTCGAAGCTATACTCACGCAGAGTATTTACCGTTGCGGAACTTTATCGCCAATCTTCCCTCTCAATTGAATGGAGATTCTGAGCTCTTTTCATTTAATTACAAAGGTCACTCTGTCTTTTTGTGTATGACGAATATACATCATAGAACTGCGCCAGAAGGATATCGGATTGGTGAGTTAAGTTGGATGCTCCCTCAGACAGCAGAAGTTCCGTTGGCTATCCAGAAACTTGCGGTAGAGACATGTATAAATATTTCACCCTTTGATTTAGTCCTTATGGACAAGGCAATTCCACATGATTCCAAACAAGGGTGGAGAAACGATGCGGGGTATTCTTGGTATATCTTTAATTACAATCCTGGTTCTTATTTTACAACAAAACCTTTTTTCATTTTGTAATCTAAACAAGAGGATGGTATTCTTGTGAAGGAAGGATATGCCTCTTTCACAAGAATTACGAGATGTAGTCCTTCAGGATTTTTTGGATATTTTACAAGCGCGCTATGGAGATGAATGGAAGAAAAAATTACGAGGAAAGTTGCGCCCATCTCCTATTAAACAAATCGCAGAGCAGCGTGGTGTCACAGTAACGGATGTAAAGAAAGTAAGAAGCCAACTTATCGCAATGGGTCAAGTGGTAGAGATATTCACCATGATGATACAACCTATCGACGAAGGAGAGACTCCATTCTTCTTACACAGTTGATGTAAGCGCTTTATTGGCGGCGATAATTTCTGCCCCTGAGCGATACAGGACTTCACATTGACTATAGTATTCCACAAGGAGATTTCTAGCTTCTTCTGCGATGCTGTTCACTTCATCCATTCCTCCTTTGAGAACATTTGGATGTATCTGAAGAGGCTTTCCTGATTCTAAGGGCAATAAAAACAGTTTTCTTAGAATTCTTGTCGCATTCGCAGTATGATTTATTTGATACTCTAACATCTGCCTTACATTGTTGCGAACAAGACGAATTAGATTCGCATTTGTAATCTTGTAGGATTTGTCTAATGTATCTTTTCCACAGGCTGCTGTAGGAAGTTTATTCACAATCGTATCCAACGGATTTCGTTTTAAATTGTTGAACGAGACTTTACTATTTTTGCTTTCTTCATAGATGAATTTCATTTTTGTCAAGAAGGATTTGTATTGCTCTTGGGTTGCCTGGCTAATCGCAGGTGTAGCTTCTTTTAATGTATCATAAAAGAGTTGTGCTAACGCATAGATACCATCTTCTTTAGTGATTTTATCTCCTGAAGGCGGCAAGGAACGAGTGTCGGCCATGAATTTGGTTTTACAAATATGAGAATAGATTTCCTTAGGAAATTGTGACTGGAGACCTGCTTCAGACACAAGTTGAAGCGCCCTCGCAATACAATGGGCCTTGGGAGGCATTGTTCGTGTGAACGCGCCCACAAGAAGTTTTGTTTGAAGACCCTCCGCGACCTCTCCCATATTTTTTTCAAACTGCGCCATGGTTGGGCTGTCTTTGCGCTTGCTCGTATTTTCATCTTTTCCAGCATAGTCTAACGAGGCATATTTCTGGAAAATGATTTGAAGTTGCTGGGGCACACTATGATTGTATTGGTCTCTGTAAATATCTTCAATTGAATATCGTGTAAAAGAGACTTTCTTATCGTCCATCATTTTTTTGTCACTACCAATCGTTCGTTTCAAATCAAACAACTGAACTTCAATTTGGTCCGTTGTTTCTTGTTTGACAAGAATTTTTCCTTCAATAAGACGGATTTCCTTCTTTCCATTTTTTACCACGGAAAAATCATATTTGATAGGGAGAGAACCATCTGCCCCTTGGGATTTATATTCTAAATAAAGAGAGGTTCCTGTGAATTTGTAATAGCTGGGATTTGTAGGAACTTCGGAAAGCGATTCACGAAGTGCCTGGAATCCTGATGGCAAAGGTTTTCTTGAATTTAATGTGCCACCAGACTGTCTTTGACCAAACAAAGGAACAAGCTCTGCTTGTCCTAATTTGCTAATATCACGTAACAAGTCCATTTCCATCTTGGGTTCAACGTCTAAAATGGTGAGGGATAACGCAGCAAAGACTTGAAAAATGCGAACATATAAAAAAGCCAAACGTAAGCAATTGAGCTCACGATGTTTGTATAAGGGGTCTGATGTATCCTGCGGACTGAGTTTATCCGTCTTTCGGAAATAGATTGTTCCTCCAGGTCCTGCCTTCGGAATGACATCAATCTTGTAAAAGACCTTATTCAAGACATCTGCTGTCAGCATAATATACTTTTTACACTGAGCAGGATTGGCCATCAAATAAAAATCACGAATGTTTGTTTGTTGAATCATCCATGAAAACAATTGATTTACAAGGTCAGTTCCTCCTTTCGTTTTGGCCAGAAGAACTTCTTTGGAAGGTATATTGCTGGACTGGATTTGGCCCATTCTATTAAGACCAAAGTTTTTCCGCTGATACTTCCAGGCGTTTCAAACATTTGGATAGAGTTCCTTCACTCACATTACAGACAGACGCAATCCGATTGAGAGGAATTTCAGAGTAATCCATGCGTGCCAGAACAAAGGCCAAGACGCCTGCTGCCAGACTTGGGGGCATATTTTCGGGACTGATCAAGATTTCTTCCGCTTTGTTGGCCACCTGAATGGCTGCGAACTGAATATCAGGATAGTGACTGCGAGCAACAGGAAGTTTGCTCAGCGGGTGTGTAATGTAATCAGAAGCACGTGTGCTTGCTTGATTGGCCGGAGCCAAGGTGTCTGCGATTTGCCCGCGTTGCCGTGCTAACGCAAGCACTTCTTGGAAATACTTGTAGGATTTCGTGAATTGCGCCGTTGTCAGATGAAACATTTCCGCAATCTCTTTGGGCTTTCGGGGCTCTCCCACCATTTTTAGAGCTGCGTAAACAGAACTCGCGACTACACAATTGCGGGACATACCACGACGGTCACAATGCTCCACCAGTTGAATATAGAGCTGTTTCGCAGTATCAATCGCACGAATATTGATACCAAAGTTTGTGGCAGTGAGCGCATATTGCTCAAAGACTTGAAGAAGCGAACGCTCTTTGTAAGGAATCATATTCCAGGTATGATATCTGCGAATTTTTGCCATGGCACGCCCTGCCGTTTTTGGACCTCCAGACGAGTGATGAAGAATGATTGTGCCAAGCGTAGAGGCTGGAAATCTCATATCAATCGGTGCGCCTACACGACAAGGGTCCGTGGAGGACCTATCTTCTGCGCCAAAGAATCGGAACTCCGCAGTGGCATCTAAAATTCGTTCGACAACTTCCCCACAACTCACACAGACAATAATCTCATCAATATCTGTTTTTTCAACAAGAGATCCACATCCTGAGCAGTGGTAATCTGCCTTGTCAGTTTGTTTTGAACTGTCTTGGGTATCCAGTTGAAACCAAGAGAGTTCCTTTTCAGAAAACTGATTTGTAGGAGGTCTACGAACGCCAGGAAGAAGGGATGTGGCCATTTGCTGAATCTATGTCTGCTATCCTATTCAAATTTCATGAAGCACTTTTTACGCACGAAGTGTCCAATCAGTCGTGGCCAATAAATACGTGGATTCTGATTCTGTTTTAATCCACTCAGAGTCATCATGAACCGTGTGAATATACCGCATCCCTGGAGTAATATAATAGGTCCAACCCTTTTCTACGAGGTTCTTTACGATGCGAATCGAATCAGTTGCTTTTACTTTCTCTTCAGAAATCGGTGGCCAAGCCTCCAAGATAGATCTATGTCCAACCCAATTTCCATCATTCAACAAGAAATTCCAAGCCTTCGTTTGAAGCACTTGGTTCCAATTGGCTCTGGTAATTCTCATTCCTGTAAAATGCCGAGTCCTCTCTTCGGATTCACTCGTTTTCAAAAAGACACGGACAATCTCTGAAGCAGCGTAGACAATGTTTGTGTTGGATGGTTCATTTTTCCAGCTATCAATCAAGGCTTCAAAATATTCATCAGGAAACAGATTGTCTGAATCTAAGACAGCGACCCATTCTGTGGGAGACATCTCCACACAGCGCCGCTTGTTAGCATACATTCCTAAGCGACGTTCATTTGTATACAAACGGAGCTTCGGATGACGAGCTAAATGTGACGCTTCAATTGCTTTTACATCCTCTCCGGTCTCATCACAAATGACTACATGGGAGACATTTTCATTCATCAGAAACATTGGAAGACTCTTTTCTAAGAAGCCTTTCCATCGTAGCATCGTAGGAATGGCTACCGTGAGTTGAAGTGGTGAAGAACTCATTTGAATATAATACCTCACGGTAGTTTAAGTAGAGATATGTCAACGGGCGGTGGCAATGATACACGATCAAGTGTTTTACCCCAACAAGATACATCAAATGCGGATGCCCAACCTCCTGATTACAATTTCGCCGATGAGATGCCCTTGCCGAATGAAATCGGTGTCAGACGGGGTGGCTCTTTGGATGATGTTGCGAGTGGTGTCCAGGGTGTCGCATTCTATGCCGATATGATTGGATTTGGGGGTCCTTCTACAGGTCTTACTCGGAGTATGGGAAGAAAACCCTTTCCGATGGGTGTAAACCATTATGTTCGGACACTCACAAAGTGTAGCAATGGAGCCGATATGTGGGTGTATATCAATGGAATTCCGAAAGGAGATTTGATGGGAAAGAGAATCACATCAGCATTCGATGGACTGGGATTACCAAAGCTCCAGGGATTGGCACCAGGAATTTTAGAAGATGCTCGGGATGGATTAAATCCGATTCCTATAATGAATGCTGTCTTTGGAACTGGCTATGCCAAATGTAAGCAAGTGACAATGCCTGTCGGAACATCTGAAGGGCGACTCAAAAATGTAGATGGAAAAGATTTAATCAGACCGTTGTATCCAGGCGATATCAAAATGATGGGGGGAAAGCCTCATCAAACCCGATTTATATTTGACAAATGGCTGACAAAAGATGAGTGGGACAAAGAAAATCAGTCCGCCACGTATTGTCCAGATGGATCACTGATAGCAAACCATGAAGAGAATAATTGTAAAAAGGGTGTTACGAAGGTTGAGGGATTTACAGGGTCATCTCAAGAAGCAACCCTTCCCGTGGTGTTGCTCTTAGGATTAGCAGCAGCCTTGTGGATTCGGTATAGTCGTGTTTAAGCACACTTTTGCTTAAGCAAAAGCGTTGTAACTATACAAAGCACTCGCGCCACCCAAGAACTGGACAACAACATAGGACGCAAACTCCTGTGAGCTGAGAGCACCTTTCAAGAACATCGCAAGAGATACTGCGGGGTTCACATTGGCACCACTCATAGAGCCCACAAGCAAAATGATTAATGCAAGAGCGCCACCCGTAATCCAGGGATTTCCACCCGAAGCCAAAATGGTCAACGTTAGCAAAAATGTTCCTAGGAATTCAGCCAAAAGAGGAAGAGCAGTCACCATTTCAATTTCTATGTACAGTCGTGAAAATTGAAATGGGAAAAACTTAAACCCAGTCGCACAACCCTTATTTACTCCAATGGCTCTACGGCGCATTCAGAAAGAACTTTCAGACCTTCAAAAGGACCCTCCCTCCAATTGTAGTGCGGGTCCAAACAGCGAAGACATGTTTCGTTGGGAAGGATTTATTATGGGACCCAATGAAAGTCCTTATCAAGGTGGTGTCTTCAAGCTCCAGATTCAGTTTCCGGTAGATTATCCCTTCAAGCCTCCCCATATTCAGTTCTTGACGAAAATCTATCATCCCAACATTAATGCGGCAGGATTGATTTGTCTGGATATCCTGAAACAGCAATGGTCTCCTGCTCTCACAATTAGCAAAGTGCTCTTGAGTATTACGAGTCTTCTCACTGACCCCAATCCAGATGACCCGTTTGTCCCAGAGATTGCTCAGTTGTATAAAACAAACAAGGCAAAGTATGAAGAGGAAGCACGGATTTGGACAAATCGCTTTGCTGCTCCGTAAAAAGGGGGTTCTAGAATAGAATGAGACCGTTGGTAACAGTTCTCCTTTTTTTTATTATTTTAATAGTCTTGCGCACTGTTCATAAACAACTGTCTGGATTCAGAGGTGGATTTGGAGCAGGTGTAGGGGGCAGTGGCGCGGCGTATCAGGAGATGGGGTTCCAAGATTTAAATCAGGCAGACTTAATCTACGAGAAGAAGCGTGAGTCCTTTCGTGGAGGTGAAGCCATTGGAGGACACACAGCAGGCCCTAGCAATTTGGGAGATATAGAAGGATTTCGTGGAGGTGGGGGTGAAGCCATCGGCGGACGCACAGCGGGTCCCAATAACATTGGTGATTTAGGATCCTCTGCTGAATTCTTCTCAGAGCAGGACTACAAGAAAAAAGCGCAAGTTGCAGAAGCGTTCCAGACAATTGGAATGGAAGGTGAAGTGACAGGAAAGCCTGAGACAAGCGATGTCAGTGGGCCTGCGGATGCCTCTTTAAAGCAACCCAGAGAACCTTACAATTTATTGAAGGAACTTCCTGCTGCGCCTCGTGGCTCTATCAGCTGCTTGAATGCAGCATGCTGCTCTGAAACTGATTTTGAGCAGAGAACAAATCAGACAGGTAACTTCTTACAGCGCACCAATAACTACAAGCGCGACTTCCCTGACAGTTGCTCAGCTCCTTTGACTGAGTTGAATTTGGCCTTCTACAAAAACTCTTTTTTACCCAAAGTTTAATCTAAAGGAAAAAAGGTAGTAAATTAAAATGTCTAGCTGTATTTTTACAAATGATGGTAATGTAGAACTACAGTTAATTGAACATCCGTTTTCAGTTATCTTTAAACAGAGGGACCTCCATGAAGTCATGTTTCGTCGTCTTCATACATTTTTAATCCAGAAACATATCCTTACAAAAAACTTTATAGATTTGGGAGCATGGATAGGAGATAATAGTATCCCCTGGGCTAAAAATACTCAAGGAACTATTTATGCGATTGATCCTTCTCCAGAGAATTGTCAATTTATAAGATTACTTGCGAAACAAAATCTACTTTCAAATGTTTCTGTAATTCAAACAGCGATAAGTGATACAAATGAAGTTTTATCTACAAATGATGATATAAATCATTGCTCGTTTGTTTACAACAACCCAGAAAACCAAGGAATTCAAAAAGTAAATGCATGTTCCTTAGATTATTTAGTTCAGATTGGAAGGATAGAGACTATTGGTTATATTCACTTAGATGTTGAAGGCATGGAATTTAAAATATTAAAAGGCGCATCTACTCTGTTAGAGAGCCAACGTCCAATCCTTACATTTGAACAACATCTACAAAAAGATAATTATCTTGAAATTCTTGAGTATTTAAATATAAAGAAGTATCGAGTCTTTTTATTGAATGAAGAACTTCCTGGGTGTCGCTTAGATTGCCGCAACTCGATTGCGTTTCCTCTAGAAATGTATTCAGACACATTACAAGAAGAAATTCATACATTTTTAAATAACCCTCTTATGATTCCTATGAATACTATAGTTTAATCATCCGTGATTAAGCAAGCAGCCGGTTTTGCTGGGACATGAGGAGCAAGGTCTCCTTTTTTCGCAGCAGCTACATCTCGCCAGAAGGCTTCTTGCCATACTTTTGTTCCTTCATACCAGTTTCTATCTCGTTGAACAAGGATGCGATTCCAACTCTTCAAGCCCCATGGAATCACTTCTACACAGTCATATCCTTCAGGTAATTCAGGCATCTCTGAAGATCCAATGTCTCCATAGACATATTTGTAATCAAAGGGCTCTCCATCTTCTACTCTTTGTTTCAGTAAGTAGATAGTTCCTGTAAAGGTCGTTCCACTCAAGTCAAGAGGCTCAGATTGCTTCGCCCGTTTGCTAATCAAATTGGCTTCAATGTATTCGCATTCATCTACATCGGTCACTTCCATCTGAATTTGCATTTGAATCCAATAGTCCGACGGAATTTCTTTTCCAATGGCTCGTGAATAGGGGCACTTAATTTCAATGAGACGACCCAATTGCTGTGGACTGTGAGCGACCTCTACAATTCCATCTGGACTCGCAGCCAGATGCGTATTGGTTGGATGTTGCATGCGCCCAGGTTCATAAATTGAACATTTGTCTTTGGTTTCTAGAATCTGTTTAATGACAGGTTCAAACCGAATGCCCCATCCAATCGCATTCATTTCATCTGTAGGACACGCATGACGAAACGAATAAGTATCTTGTGTTGGATGAGACTTACTATACACAAGGTCACGCCTTCGTTTGTTATTCACAAAGAGAGCAGAGAATTCACTGGCCGTCAAGACTTTTCCATAATTTTCAAACCATTCTTGAGACCGTTGAGGAATTTGAGGAAGCTCTTTGAGTTGCTTGACTTTGGTTCGGCGCTCTTGCGCAGTCATTTTTTTCCATGAGACGTTTTCTGCTTCTCGTGTAAAGATTTCTAACGCATCTGATACCATTTCTAGCATTTCCTCACAGCCAGAGGAGTTTTCTGTTTCTACTAAGTCAAGCGCAACTCCTGTTTCTGATTTCCAAAGCTTTTGAAACATGGTGTGATTTCCATACGGAATTGAGGAATCGATTGACTTTACAAGTTCAATCACGGGTGATAACATAGCATGATGACCATTCATCATTCTATCTAATCAATTTCCATGAGTCCCTTAAGCATTGGTGGGCGGATCTTGAGATGTCGATTTCTTATTCCGAAATGTAATATTTTTCTGCTTATCCAAAAGCTGAAATAACATAAGACCCTCTGAGCTCCTATGCATAACAAGTCCCTTAATTTCTGTAATGGATTCTTTTTCTTGATCATAGATAACTGCGGTTTTACTATTTAAGAGTTTCTTGTCTAAACTCTTTGCCAAGAGATTGTATAAATTTAGTTTTTCGGTATCGGATAAATGGAGTCTAGCTGATTCTTCCTCTGCAAACTTGCGCAAGCGATTCAAACGTAGACCCCGCTCTAATCTATGCCATTGCCGCTTATACGCACCACCAGCATCTAGATCCAAAAAATTCATCAACGTATCAGAATCAAATGTTATTGTTTTCCGTGTATTCACTGAGATAATATCACCACTGATATCGTGTGTTCTTTTTAGTGTTTTATTTCGTCCTGAGAAAGCACTCATATAGATTATCTTAGCAGAGAGTTCTTAGGTGTCTGAAAAGAGCTTCAACATTTCCAAAGCCCTGAAGTTCAGCTTCAATTAATCCTTTGGGAGACCACCAATCTCCCCCTTCCTTGTCTTGTATAAAATAAAAGCGTCTCCAGCATTCAGGTCGTCCTGGTGTAAGCAATGCTTCTTCCCATGAATAAAACTCAGAGAGATTTGTTGCGCGAGGGTCAATCTCGACAAACGCAATATCTTTTTCAATGTTGATTTCTCTGACAACAAACCCATTGGCTTCACAATAGTCAGACAAAATCTTTTCCTTAGAGATAACTCCAGATTCATCTGTTGTCCATAGAGCCTTTCCAGCATGAGCTAAAAAGACAGTGAGTGTTTCGATATGAAATACATGTCTCGTTGATTCTTTGAGGAAAAATGGTACAAGTTTCATCTTACTAATCAAAAGAAGAGAAGGTTTAGATGGAGCCAATCCCAGCTTATTATACACCCGAGACAAATTTCCTTTCAATGAACATTCGGTCTCGGCGTGAAATTAACACACGTGACGCAGCCAATATACGCCAATTTGAACATTGGCAGACAGATGCTCCTTATCTTCAAATGGATAGGCCCGACGTTCATGGTCCCAAAATCTTATCCGATATGAATCCTACAAATAGCCGCAAACTAGATGGAACGCAATATCTCCAGAACAGACCTATGAAAGCTGGACAAGACGGATTCACAAAAAACCCTTATTTTGAAGGGTATGCCCCTGAGTATGACTCACGCAATGCTGTGCGTGAGCTCCGGTCAGTTGTCTATGAAGATAGATTTGATAAAGGTGTTCGTGAGTCAAAACAACTCTTAGGAAGAACATTTACTACACAATGGAATTCACCGACGTTTGTTGCGGACAACAATTTGGATACATTAAATTCGTTAGAAGCCTATGAACAATTGAAACCTAGAATGGATGATATTGCGAAGGTCTTTCGCACAAATCCTCCAGGAAAAAATCCAATTGTTGCTACACATGTTGGGCGGAAGAAAGAAGAACCCGTCGTGGAAAAACCAAAAGATGAGAAAAAAATTGATACAACTGTGATGTATGCTAAAGTAATTAAGCAAAAGACATTTCCGTTGTAATGCTATGTTTTTGCATTAACTTAATGGGAGCAGAATCCTTGTTGGAAACACGCCTGCGTGTTGTGGAACGACTTGATAGTGTTGTTGTTGTCGTAGTTGTTGTATCAGTAGATGAAGTGCTGCTCCCGGTTGTGGGTGTAGATCTCATCTTCGCAAGCTCTTTCATCGCCAAATTCATCTCCTTCTCAATCGCCTCTTGATGTTGTTGGATATAGGTGAGAATGTCCTTCTCAATCGCCCATCTGAAAAAATTTAGCTTGGCAACAGTTGTCAGGAAAGGAGGGTGATTCGGAACTTGAAAATAAATCCGCTCACGACGACAAAACGGGTCAAAGAGTTTCTTACTGTAAGCCTTGAGTTGAGACTTGTAATCTCTATAAACAAGGAATTCCTGGCTATGTAACATGTATGCCGTAGAATGTGTCTTGGCGTAATTGGTAACAAACCAATCAATTACACGAAGGCTGATTTCGGATGTGCCTTGAAGGAGGGTCACGATTTCCGCGATATCCGAGCGATTCGCATAAAATCGCTGGAGCGAGTTCACAATTAATTCTTGCTTACAATGAATTTTTTTGCGACGTGTAGGGTTCGATTCAGATTCATAGCGAATCGTGGTAGTGGGAGGTTCAACAATCGTAGAGTCCATTGCTGGATTAATGTTCGGTCTATGCTTAGGCCACTTTTTTCGGAGGAATCAACAGATGGCGTCCCAAGTCGCCCCAGGGTATAATCCAGAAGTGAGTTTGCTACAAGGAGGGAATGCTCCGATTGTGCCTGTCCAAGGAGGAGGATCTATGGAAGCAGGAGCAACCTTACCCTCCGATTACAATCCAAGCAACAGTCTTTTGAATGTCGGTGCTAGCGCAACAATCGTGCCTGTCAAAGGAGGAGGCCAAGAAGGAGGAGAGGATGAAAAAGCTTACAAAGCCTATGTCTTAGAACGTTACAGTCCTGAGTTGAAAAGCATTCCATTAGCACCACTAACAGAAGATGTTTTGAAAGGCGCTCTCAAATCCAATATCCAACGCTACAGGATACATGTGGAACCAACACTCAAAAAATTATCTAGTTTTACGAGCGATCCTCTTCAATATACATCACCAGGAATTGACAATCCAACGTTTTCTATTTGTCCGAGTGCGAGAGAAGCACGCCCTATCTCTGCGTTGTTTTTTCAACATGTGCGAAGACGTATTGTGACGATTTCTCTAGACAATCCAACAATCTGGATTATCCCAGATATCAATGGTGATTTGAGCAAATTCATACAATACATGACATTACTAACTGATGCGGACGGAAATACAAAACCTGGGCAGATACTCCTTTTTACGGGAACGTTCTTTACAAAAGAGGATGTTGTAAAAAACGCTAGACTCTACAATGAATTTTTAGAAAGAAAAATGAAAAATAATTACAAGAATATCAATACTGTATTTTTAGTCAATACTGTAAACGTTCCATTTGCTCTAGCCTGCTGCTCTCTGTATAAATATATTTACGCGGTTGCTGAACCTACACGTCCTCTTGTTCCGTTTTTTGAACCTGATATTGTTATTTTTAAGAAGCAGCACATTGTCGTGCGTGGAAGTGAATTGCCGATTTCGGAAAGAGATCCTAATGTCAAAGTTAGCGAAATGCTGAAAAAAACGGATGAAAGACTGTATGGGAATGTTGTGATTGTTCCAGATATTAATGATGAAGATGAGTTACCTAGTGATAAAGGTGATGCGAAGCCTCAGCAAAAATATTTCACTGTGAATTTTACAAAAGGAAAGACGATAACGTTCCCTGCGACGACTGAAATTCTCTGTCCTACTGGAAAAACCTGTGACGGATTTCAAGGAGGATATGCCTTGGAGAAACTCGCAGAAGCGAAACTTCCTGGAAATGCCCTTTACGCCATTTACCAAAATGTAGATAAAATGCCTTTGTTGAAGGAGGAAGGGGCAGTCTTATCCAAAGAAAACCTTGACAAGTTGGCTCCTCCTGTTGGTATAGAACCTGTAACAGAGAAGGCGATTGCTCCAGTAACAACAACAACAACAACAGAAACAGAACCCAAAGAAGAAGAAATCGTGTTGCCTGAGACGGAACGCTTTGAGGCCACGCCTACTGCGACAAAAGCACTTGAAGAGAGTCCAGTTAGTTTGAATGGATTGTCGTTTGAGATTCGGTATCCGTTAAGCAAAGGAATCAAGGAAGATTGGCAAAAAGGAAAATTCACTGAGGAGGAGGCTCGATTTCTGAATGCGCTTCAACTTCGCCCTTCTTTACTTAACAAAGCCTTTGGTAAGAAAGAGGCTTTGAAGAAGCTTGCGGACTTCTTAGAGAAAACTGTTTTATCCAATTGCTTTCAAGACACAGCCTTGTTGAGTAGCGCAGAGTGCTCCAATTCCCAACAATTTGTTCAACAATTGTATTTTACGATGCTTCGTGAGATTCTGGAAACAATGTATGATGAGATGGGTGTGTTAAAACCCTTGAATTTTATGGACGTCATTCAGATTCTCAAAAATTTAGTGAAAGGAAACGGAAAACGAGTATTGCCTCTTTCACTCAATGAATTTACTGGAAGTTTGGTTGACCCCTTCGGAAAGATTTGCTATGATGCGGAGAAGGACGAATATTACGCTGATTTTGCTGAGATTCCTGATGATATGGATTGTGAGTTTTCATTTTATCGCGTGATTAAACCTGATGTCAATTCTATTTTTATGGCCCTGAAGGATGTAGTCGAGCAAGCGGCGACAAAAGAGGGTGAGGAAGAAGAGGAGGAAGAGTTGAAGAGTCCAAGCCTACGTGAGAGAGCCGCAGCATTCGGTGCTCGTCTCCGTGCCTCTTCCCCTGATGTCCGTGGTGCTTTGGGTAAAGGAGTTACTGCACTAGGCGCTCGTCTTCGTGCCTCTTCCCCTGATATTCGTGGTGCTTTAGGGAGAGCAGGACAAGGAGTTGCTTCACTTGTATCACGTCTTCGGCCCACCCGTTCTGAATTCCGTGGAGCAATAGATAGTCTTCGTAGAGTTGTTACACCTCAGAAACGTTTCTTTGGAAGGCGGTCTCCTAGTCCAACCGCTCCTGTGGCTCCTGCTGCTGTAGCTGCTCCTTCTGAAGCTGCTGCGGCTACTGTGTTGCCTCGCGTAGCAACAGGTGGTGGAAATGAGGACATGTTTGATTTAGGAGAGCCTCAATGGAGGGTGGTCGCGAGGAAATCTTTGATTTAGGAAAGCCTATTGTGCGGAGATCTACCCGACGAAACAAAAGTCGCAAACAGAAGTAGAAGCAATGGCCGAAGCAGTAAGAGAAGAAGTTCCTAGAGCAAATGGAGCAGCTCCTCAAACAAACGGAGTAGCTCCTGGGTCTGCTCCATCAATCGTCTCACCACCCCCTCAAACAACTGAAACAGCCGCGTTAGTTGCGGACCCTTCAGGTCCTGGTGAAGTGGGTGAGCCTATCGCTGTGGATGAGTTTCAAGGAGATATCTTGGGACGTAAATATTGCGTTGGAAAAACTCCTGAGGGAGACTACTTTTTTGATTATGCGAAACCTCCTCCTGGATGTGATTTGAACAAAATCAAGTTTTTCCGTGTAACAGGTGCCAGTATGGCAGAAGTCGAGGCTGAGCTGAAAAAACTCTTAGGAACCGTGAATGCGCCATCCTCTACGGCGAATACTCCTACATCTTCAAACGTTCCCTTCCCACCTGGATACGGTCCTACAATGGCCAATATGTCGGGACCTCTTGTGAGACCAGAATCAGAAATTCAAGCAAATTTGGATGCGAAACTTATCGCAAGGTCACCTGCCACACAACGTTGGCTTCAAACAGCACCAGAGTTAGCAGCAGCAGCTGGAATATCTTACACAAATCGCTCAGGTCTCAGAGGTGGAAACGCCACACGCAAACACAAGAAGAGCAGAAAAGAAACGTCACGCAAACAAAGCAAGTAAATTCATCTAGGCTTTTTCAAAAAGCTATAATGAGATTACTTATTTAAGATACGAATATTACCTGTGCGCTTCACAATCAAATCCAAACTGAACAACACAAAGATTCCACTCATGATGAACAATAACGTCTCTGTTTGCGCATTTTCACCTTTTCTGGTCTCCAAGTCATCTAGACGAGCATAGATACTGTCTAGTTTGCGGAACATCTCCTCTTTGTCATACGAGGCTGGTATTTGACCAATGGGAATGTCTCCTCCAGGAGAGGGTAGTCTATCAAAGAACGACGTATTGGCTCCACTCGGCGTCAATGGTTTCCAGACATTTTTCACGGAAGGAATGGGAAGCACTTCTACACCAGAAGCCTTGTCCGCACCTTTGCCAGCAAAGGCTGACGTGAAATCAGGACTTAGACGATACCCAGGGTCATCTCCAATGACATTGGTAAAACTCGCAAATCCTTCTTCGACCGATTCATCACTTTGATAAGTCAATGCTTTGCTTCCATTATTGTTGTCATCATAATTGGCACCAAAATAGCTCGGTAGCTTGCCTTTGAGAGCTTTATTTGGACCCGCAATTTCTTGTAAGTTCGGGAGTTTGTTGTAAATCTTTTGAAGCAAAGGCTGAGGCTGCTCGGAACGGAAACTGGCTTTCATCTCGGATTCAGGCTCGGGGCTCATATCTTGAAAGGGTTCTCTCGGAGGAGCGTCCACGGGTGCGTGTTGGATGAGACCCGTTCGAGGATTCATAGGGGGTGTATCAGGTAAGGGAATCAGTGCCGGACGGTCAGGATCTGTAAGAGGCCCATCGTTCCCGGATCCTTCCAGAAACGTCAAAGGCGGTCCCTTACAGCGTTTGGCTTTCTTTCTCTCCTCTTTTCGTGCCACACTACCCGCTGTGTTGTCTTTGCATCCAGGATTTGCGGGGCCGCCACCAATCGGAGGAAAAGCATCATCTATTGAACAATACTCCATAGTCAAAGGACTACTCTGATTTCCTGTAGGTTATTTTAATGGCCGCAAACTCCATAAGTTTTGATTTAATGAAATAGGGAAATGTCCAGTTCGCTTCCGCCTGGCACTCATTTTATGAAAGGAGGCTTCCGTGTTCATATGGATGACCTCTATCACAAATATGAACAACCTGTTATGGTCCTGACAGGTCTTTTTATGGTCATCACCATCGTCTTTTTAGAGAAAGTTCCGATTGAAATTCGCAAACAAGCTGACAGTTTCTTGGGTCGCGCACTTCTTCTCACGTTTACGGTGACAGTCACTGTTCTCTATGGGTGGCCCATGGGGATACTCGCGGGCCTCATGAGTGCGTTACTCATAGGAGCCGGAGGAATCCATCCTATTACAAAACAAGTCAGCGAAGGCTTTTCATCAGAGATGAATGTGCGCATTGTGCCTGATAAACACAAGTGGTTTGTGGAGAAAGTCTTAGGAGAGAATCCTCTTTTGATTGAGGATGATACAGTCACAACTTCGGCAGTTCAAGATTACAGTGACAAATATACGGGAAGTGTTCAAAGTGACAGCGTGACCCGTTGAATTTACTTCGTCAGGGTAGAAGGGCGATGTCCTTAGAACCCGATGGAGTTGTAGATGCCGCCGCGCGCACCATAGTTACAGCCATTTTCTTCTTATGGAATTTGTATGAAGGGTCTGTGTTTGAAGCGCCCTACGACAAAACACTTTTTACGCTGTATGGATTCCCTTTGTTCCGTTTTGCTCTTGTTCTTCTTGTTGTTGCTGCTGCGTATTGGTGCCCTCGCGTAGGTGTCATGGTCGGATTAGCAGTCTTCTTTTACATGGAAGACATGGAGAAGCTCCGTCGTCCCTGGGTAACCTATGAAAAGAAAGAGTCTTTGTGAAGTAGATGAGTCTTCCTCCGGCTCCACTACCTGTATTGAACCCAAGTCTAGCAATAAATCCTCTTGAACACGCATTTATGGCCATAAATACAAATCCGTATTTTATTGGGTTAATGATGTTGTTGTTGAACTTGGGAGGTCGTTTCCTCGGCATGGAAATTAGCAAAGAGCAAGAAAAAGTGTTTCAAAATCCATGGGTAAGACGAGGCTTAGTCTTTACTGTACTCTTTGTTGCCACACGAAATGTCTTTGTAGCTGCGATTATGACAATCTTTGTTTTACTCTTCATGTCTTTCTTACTGAATGAAAATAGCGAGTTGTGCTTGTGGAAAGATAGTTGTGATTTTAAACCGAAGGAAGATGGACCACCTCAATCTGGCCTCACACCTGAGGAGACAGAAATCTGGCGTCGTCTCCATGAGAAGCAGATGCGGTTAGCTGCTGCGCAAGAGAAGAAGAAGGAGGATGTTGAAGAGGTGATGTCCGTTGACAATGTCTATGCCATGAATTTGACAAAACTCTCGCTTTAATAGAATGGCCGGTCCAAATACAAGACGTAATCGTATAGCAAATATGTTACGAAATAAGCATAAACTCAATCATAGGCTCACACGAAATAACAGAGGCAAACGAAATTTACTCGCTTCTCAAAAACTGATCCGATTTTCAAATGGAGCGAACAATGGAAAGATTGTTCCAACAGACGTCTATGTCACAAATGGAATAAATAGAGAATCAAGACGTTCAATTCAAACGAGCCGTCCTAAATACGAAAATGGTAGCTTGAATGAAAAACAATCTAAACTCTTTGCGAATCTATCCGCTGCCTATAACGAGCCAGAGGATATGTTAGCCACATTGAAGCAATTTGAAAAGCGTATTTATTCTATGTATGCGAATTAAACATTGACCGCCAAGGTATTGCCACTGATTGCTGCCTTTCTACGTCTGCGACCACCTCCTGTGCGGGTGCTCTCAGCCTGGCTTCCCAAATCACCACTGGCTAAACTCTCCATCTCCATCACTGCGGAAATCGCAGGCTGATTCATCGCAGGAGGTCCTACCATATTGTTCATCATAGGAGGAGACATCATAGAAACGCCTTCAAGTCCATTGCCCATGCCACCCATTACCTCTTGACGACGCACCTCCTCAAATGTCTTCAAGATGTCATCGACTCCAGAAGGACCTCTCATTTCCTTTCGTGCTGTCTGTCTAGGAGGCTCTACAGACGCCATTACTTGGGGTGAATTGGGCATTTCACGTCCTGAAGATCCAAAGAAAGCCCCCGTTGTGGCCTCAGGGGAAATACCTTGAGGTCCCGCGGGCATTTGCATCTGGGGCTGAGGACCACCTCCTGTGGCTCCCATGGCCATCCCCATGAAGTTTCCAAATCCAGAGCCTGCCTGGTTCGCTGCTGCTGCTGCGAACTGGCGAGCCAATTCAGGATTGTTCTTCAAGACATCACCCGCAGAAGGCATACGCTGCTTCATGAAAGTATTGCTGACGTGAACCATGAAGCCTGAGCCTGCCAAGGAGAAGAGAAGACGGGCCTCAGGAGGCATCTTACCACGGTCCTTGTATTTGTCATACAGCTCCTCAAAGATATCATCAAAGTCCTCTACATTCTCGTGAACGGACTCGGACCAACCATCCAAGTTCAAATCAAAGGGGTCAAAGCGATTGTTCATCCACTCCAAGCCTGTCACAACACCCATCAGGGCCTGACGCTGGAATCGTAGAGACCCTTCAAGATTTCGGGCATCCACTAAGCGGTCATACTCTTGTTTAATTTCATCCAACGAGTTGTCCATCGTAAAGCGACGTCCAACCGGGAAGCCCTTTTGCTCCAAACGCTGGAGCTTGTTCAGATAATCAACCTTGTCTTTCTTTTCCTTTTCCGGATCACGCTGCTGTTGAACAGGGGCAAAGGCTACACTGGGACCTGTGGCTGTCTGCGTATTGTTAAAGAGACCTCCCCCAAAACTCGGCGCGGTTTGTTCTTTCTGGAAGGTGATTTCCACAGGGCCACCACCAATTGTGTTGTCCATATTGAAAGTAATTGGCTCCAAAGGCTCTAATGTCGACACTTCAATCCCTCCAAACCCGGAGGGCGTAGGCGCCGGTGCGATAGAGATAGTGTTCTGAGAATTGTTTGAATTTCCTTGACTGACTTTGGCTTGATTCATAAGCATGTTCAATCCCAAAGCATCAGAGCTGTCCGTGATGTCTATAACATTACCGAGCTCGTTACTTAGGCCGAGATCTCCATCCATAGATCGGGCCACATTCTCCATTTCACGGATGGTTATGCCATTCATCTTTCTTCAAGTCCATGCGGTGTTTTTAGACTCTGTTTGAACGCAACAGAAAGAAGTCAAACTCAGGACGTTTCAAGAATCCCTGTTGAACTACTCCATACATCTGGAGCTGAAACGCAAGCATCGTTTCAGGGACAATCGGTAACCCTTCTTCATAAAATGTTGTATAGGTGTTACAATATACATCCATGAGTTCGGGAGTACCTATCGCAAACCAGTCACAGAGTCCTTCTGTCTCTGACTCTACAGGCCCATCGTAGGCGACAGTTTGTTTTGCTTTTGGAATACATACAAACAGCTTTGTATCCTTTAGAAAATCCTTGATAAGGTCAAACACACTTTCTTTAAAGATACAATCTGTTCTATATCGCATGATTAAATCATACCGTTTCCCTGTTGTTTCTTCATACCTCTTTCGCAACTCATTTGCTTTCTGGATTGAATAAAACATAGAATAGGCTCGTGGTAGCTTTTGTAAATCAGCACATTCCTCGTAGACTTCCACGAACGAGGAACGCGGTTGAAACAAGGATACTCCTTCTTTTTTCCAAGTGTGAACAAAGAAATCAATTTCTGTCGTTGGAAACGTTGAAAGAACATAGGTTTTCAGAGTTTCCAATGAGGCTTCTACTTGACGGATCTCTCCTGAAATTTGGATGGCGAGTCTCATTTATTGAACTTGAAGGAAATCCAAACACATACAAAACGCATCCGTTAAATCATTTTTCTTTGTATATTTGGTTAAATGTGTGCGCCAGTGTTGTGCTCTCTGAAGCTTTGTAGTTCCCAAAAAGTCTGTGACACGTTTCTCAGAGCCTGCTTTTCTCTCCGCATAGCCTTCATCGCCTGTGGTTGCTGCGACCTTTGTCTTGGCGTGAACCAGTTTTAAGAGAGGAGGAGTTGGTTGAAGAATATCTCGGAGGGTCGCAAACAATAAAATTTGCACAGATTTCATTGTAGGATTTTTGAGAACAGGTTGATTTTCGAGACAAATGGTTTGACATTTGGAAAACAACTCTTTATTCTGCGTGACAAAGCGACGAATTCCATCATGTAAGACAGTGAGTTCAGTATCAATTGCTTTCTTTTTCTTTTGCTTCAAGATAGGCAACGCATAGAGTTCAGACAGTTTCTTTAACAAATCTCCTTTGGATTTCGGAACCTTTTGGGCACCCTTGGCAATCAGAATTTGCTTCAACTGGGTGGCGGCAGGCAGACGTTTCACTAACACACCAGACAAATCACGAAACGCTGGTCTATCAAGAGGACAATGTCTCACACAATAATTGTTGCTACGCGTCTCATATGTGGCTTTGGCTGAGCACCCAGCACAAGAAGCAGCACTTTCTCCCGCAGTAGACGCAGATTGCCCTGCCAATAAATCATAGTTGTCCCATCCTAAGACAGTGACACCAGAACTATCTGTCTGCTTTTCCATACAACACCAAGCTAAGTTGCGAATTCCAATATCAAACGATAAAACAGTTGATGCTGGCATTGTTCTAACTCCTATTTCACACATCCTTTAATATAACTTTGTGGTCTCTCCAAGAGGCTTATTTCCCATGGCGTCAAACTCGCGTCCTCTCCAAGAGTTTCTGCCTCCTTCAAACGTCTTATTTAATCCAACATGCGCTTTCGGGGCTCTCATCTTGGGCACCTGGTAGGTTCCAAAGAGCTCAGGGGCTCTATCAT
>Ga0247843_1002900_pt1 | contig 29636 bp, 31 predicted proteins | sample LaCruzMarch2017__FD_192420 | JGI IMG/M metagenome (GOLD analysis project Ga0247843, IMG submission 192420) | Freshwater microbial communities from meromictic Lake La Cruz, Castile-La Mancha, Spain - LaCruzMarch2017_8m | ecosystem: Environmental > Aquatic > Freshwater > Lake | place: Spain... | reverse complement strand
CTCGACCTGAACTTACTGCTGGTGTTTCACCACCTGCTGCGCGAAAAGCGCGTGTCCAACGTGGCCACGGTGCTGGGAATGAGCCAGCCCGCCGTCAGCAGCGCCTTGGGTCGGCTGCGTGCCAGCCTGGGTGATACGCTTTTTCTACGCACCCAGGGCGGTATGGAACCCACGCCCTATGCCCTGCAGCTGGCCGAGCCCGTGGCTGCCGCACTCGATGGCCTGCAGCAAGCACTGAATGTGCGCGCCTCCTTTGACCCCGTCACCAGCGAACGCCTTTTCACTTTGGCCATGACCGATGTGGGTGAGATGTATTTTTTGCCGGTGCTGATGGACGCGCTGGCTCAGGCCGCCCCGGGCGTCACGTTGAATGTGGTGGCCGTGACCAGCGCCAGCCTGAAAGACGACATGGCAACGGGCCGCACCGACTTGGCCCTGGGCTTGCTGCCTCAGCTGCAGGCCGGTTTTTTCCAGCAATCGCTGTTTCGTCAGCCCTATGTGTGTCTGATGCGTGAGGGCCATCCTTTGGCCAGCAAAGACGACTTGACCCTGCCCGACTTTGCCGCGGCCAGCCATGTGCGCGTGATCGCTGCAGGCACAGGCCATGGACGGGTGGACGAAGCACTGGAACGTCAAGGCCTGCAGCGGCGCATCCGCCTGACGGTGCCGCACTATGTGGCTTTGGGCGATGTGCTGGGCCACTCGGACCTGATCGCCACCGTGCCCGAACGCTTTGCCCAGCGCGTGACCCGCCCCTTTGACCTGACCACCCGCGCCCTTCCCTTGGCGGTAGACGGCAGCGCCATCCACCAGTTCTGGCACGCCCGCCTGCACAAAGACCCGGGGCACCAGTGGCTGCGCACGCTGGTGTCGCAATACTTTGGCGATGGCAGCAAAACCAGCGCAGAACAAATGGCCTGAATTTTTGGTCTGAGTTTTTTGCAGAATCGCTCACAGGTTGCGCTCCTACAATTAAAGCCTCAGCTTTAGGCCTTACATGCTCCAATTCGACCTGCTCAAAACCGATCCCTCAAGCCACGCCCGACGCGGCACGCTGACCCTGAACCATGGCGTGGTGCAAACGCCCATCTTCATGCCCGTGGGGACTTACGGCACCGTCAAAGGCGTCATGCCGCGAAGCCTGCACGAAATGGGTGCGCAGATCATTTTGGGCAACACCTTCCACCTGTGGATGCGCCCCGGGTTGGACATCATGAAAGGCTTTGGCGGTCTGCACCAGTTCGAGAAGTGGGACAAACCGATATTGACCGACTCGGGCGGCTTTCAGGTCTGGTCGCTGGGCCAAATGCGCAATATCACCGAAGAAGGCGTGACCTTTGCCAGCCCGGTGAACGGTGACAAGCTGTTCATGTCGCCCGAGGTCAGCATGCAGATCCAGACCATCCTGAACTCCGACATCGTGATGCAGCTCGACGAATGCACGCCTTACGAAACCAAGGGGCACCTGACGACCGAGGCCGAAGCGCGCAAGTCGATGGAGATGAGCCGCCGCTGGGCCGTGCGCTCCAAAGACGAATTTGCGCGGCTGGAAAACCCCAACGCGCTGTTTGGCATCGTGCAAGGCGGCATGTTTGAAAACCTGCGCCAGGAATCGCTCGACGCCCTTGTGGAGATGGACTTTCCGGGTTACGCAGTAGGTGGCGTGAGCGTGGGCGAGCCCAAGGACCTGATGCTACAAATCATGGCGCACACACCGCACCGCCTGCCCGCGAACAAGCCGCGTTACCTCATGGGCGTGGGCACGCCCGAAGACTTGGTGCAGGGTGTGGCCAATGGTGTGGACATGTTCGACTGCGTGATGCCCACCCGCAACGCCCGCAACGGCACGGTGTTCACCCGCTTTGGCGACCTGAAACTGCGCAACGCCCGCCACAAAAATGACCCGCAACCGCTGGACACGACCTGCACTTGCTACGCTTGCGCGGGCAATCCTGTGGATTCGGCCTCCGGCTCCGGTGGCGTGTCTTGGGACCAAGGCGGTCGCGGCGGTTTCAGTCGCGCCTACCTGCACCACCTGGACCGCTGCGGCGAAATGCTCGGCCCCATGCTGACCACCATCCACAACCTGCACTACTACCTGAACCTGATGCGCGAGGTGCGCGAATCGCTGGACGCGGGGCAGTTCTCGCAGTTCCGGGCGCAGTTCAAGTCAGATCGGGCGCGGGGCGTTTAACGAATTTATCCTTGCAAATCATGGAATGAAACTCCATAATTGCAAGGATGTTTACACGTCATCTGCAATCTTTACTGACTGAAGAACTGAGGTTTTCACCAGCTGTGGCCTTGCTCGGGCCCCGTCAAGTGGGCAAAACCACGTTGGCACTGGAAGTGGCTCGCGATATACCGCATGTCTATCTTGACCTGGAGTCAGAGCGCGATCGCGGCAAACTGGCCCAAGCTGAGTTGTATCTGGAAAGTCACCTGGACAAGCTGGTCATCCTGGATGAGGTGCACAGGGCTCCAGGCTTGTTTCCGATGCTGCGCGGCCTGATTGACCAAGCCAGGCGATCGGGGTACTCGGCGGGACAATACCTGTTGCTGGGTTCGGCCAGCCTGGATGTGTTGCAACAGTCAGGAGAAACGCTCGCTGGTCGCATTGCATATCTGGAACTGGGCCCCTTGAATGTTCTGGAAACGGGCCCTGATGCAGTGGACGCCTTGTGGCTACGCGGTGGTTTTCCGCAAAGCCTGAGCGCCCCCTCAGATGCCCGCAGCCTGCGCTGGCGAGAAAATTTCATTCGCACTTATTTGGAGCGGGACATTCCGCAATTCGGCCCCCGCATCGCGGCCGAAACATTGCGCCGCTTCTGGACCATGCTGGCCCACCACCAAGGAGGCATGCTCAACGTTGCCCAGCTGGCGCGCAACCTGGGTGTTGACGTCAAAACAGCGCAAAGCTACATCGACCTCTTGTGTGACTTGCTGCTGGTGCGCAGGCTTGCCCCCTGGCACACCAACACCGGCAAGCGCTTGGTCAAAGCCCCCAAGGTGTATGTCCGCGACAGCGGTCTGGTGCATGCCCTGCTGAACATCGAATCCAAAGAAGGCCTGCTCTCACACATGGTACTGGGTGCCAGTTGGGAAGGCTATTGCATTGAAACCCTTCTGGCCTGCGTGCCTGGGGGTGTCACTGGCTACTTTTACAGAACCAGTGGTGGCGCGGAAATTGATTTGCTACTGGCCTGGCCGGGCGGCGAACTCTGGGCCATCGAGATCAAACGCAGCAGCGCTCCCAAAGTGGAGCGCGGCTTTCACAGTGCCTGCGCCGATCTGAAGCCCAGCAGAAAGTGGGTGGTCTACCCTGGAAAAGATGCTTACCCACTTGCATCAGATATCCAAGCCATTTCGCTGCATAGCCTTTGTCAGAAACTCGCCATCATTCGGTCGTGAACACCGTCAACACCCCTGTGTAGCCATACAACTGGTTGTGGGCGATCTCGCCTGCCGCAAAAAAGCCCACCAGAGGCACATCGCCCAAAGCGTGCCGGATGATTTGCAACTCGGCACTCGGTCCACCAAAGTGCGGACCACCGCGTCCGGTGCAACTGACGTACACCGCGCCCGCGATGCGCTGCCCGGATTGGGGCAGCGTGGGCACCGGGTCATCGCTCAGGGCATTGATGGCTTCGATGGCCAGCATCTCAGGCTCCAGCGCTTCGCGGATTTCTGCGCACACCCGGACCAAATCGGCTCGGGCCGCTTGGACATCGCGGTGGCAAAACGTCATCAGCATGCCGGGCTCCAAGTGCTCGGCAATGGCCACCCCCTGGCGCAAAGGGTCCAGGCCAATGATGTGGCGCACCCGCACATCGCTGCCCAAGTTGCCCGCTCGACCCACGCCAGACTGGCCGGGCGCACTCAAACCGACCAAGGTGGAACGAACGACGGCAATGGCTTTTTGCGGTTCGCTCAGACTGATGTTCAGATCGGCCATCATCACATCCAGTGCAGGCTCGTCCGCCAACTTCAGTACCACATGGCCTTCGGCCTCGGTGATCTCGCGCTCGGGCGCCACAGGCTGGCAGCCTTGCGTGACGCGTGACAACAAGGCCACATCAGGCGAGAACGCCACGCCGCTCAAGCCACCTTCTAGTACGCCGCCATGCACCTCTGGCCCACCCGCGTCTTCGGCCCGCACGGCAAACTGCACGCTGCGTGTGCGGCTGGCACTCAGGCCCCCAAACAAATAGCCTTGTTGCGTGCGCTCTGCCACCTCACCAATCAGCTCGGCCAAGTCGGGCGTTTGCGGGTCGGCATGCACCAAGGCGGCATCGGCCCAACCCGCAGGCAAGGGCGACACACCCGAGAACACCCGGTATTGCTCTGGCGTCAGGTCGCACAGCATGAGCGCCATGGCCGGCTCGTCAAAGTACTCGGCGTTGTTCACCGCCACGCCAATGCCCACCGTGCCGGCCCAGTCGGGCACCTCGGGCAGCGCCTGGCGCAGGTGGTCAAGCAAGGCTTGCGCATCGGCCGCGTAATGGTCGGTGATGTAGAGCAGCGCCAGCTGGGGTTGGCTCGCGTAATCGGGCAAGCTCATTTGGGCGCGCAACTGCGCCAGCACCAGGCCAGCGGCTATTCGCCACTGTGGATGGGTAGCGTGACCGCAGGGAAAAAGCTTCATGGCGTTTTGCGCCGAGAGACCGCCTTTCGGGGGGCGGATTTTTCGGGCGGTTTGGTTTTGACAGTGGTGGATTTTTTGCTTACTGGGGATTTTTGGCGGCCTGCTGCCGTGCTGGCACCCTTGGCCGTCATGCCCGTCTTCATGGCTTCGGCAGCCACATCTTTGACAGCGGCGGCGGCAATGGTTTGAAACTGTTGGGTCAATGCGCCCCACCACTGCATGGGGTCCACGGTGGGCTTGGCCGAAGTTGCGCCAGTAGATGGGGGTTCTGACTGTGCGGGTTCTGGCTGAACAGGTTCTGGCACAGGTGCGGCTTTCGGTGCAAAGGGTGGTGGCGCAGCAGCCTGCGGCTCAGTAGCTGGTGCTTTGACGGTGAAGGCTTTGGCCAGATCCGCCATGTTCACGTTCATGCTTTGCAACGTGGTCAAGGTCATTTTTTGCACCTCCATCGCCTGAATCGTGGCCTTGAGCGCTGTGGTGTTTTGCTCCAGCCAGAACAGCACCGACTTGAGCTCTTGGATGCGCTTGTCAATGTCTTCGATGCTGAGCGTGGGTGCCACCCAGCTGGTCATGCCAGGCATGCCTGCAGCAGCAGATGGCTGGGCTTGCGATGCGGTTTTGGACAGGTTTTGCAAAAAGTCAAAACCTGGTACGAATTGGCCGAAGCCGAAAGCCGATGCGTCGCTCATGGTGTCTCCTGAAGAAGGACTTGGTAAAGCTTACCTCATGCAACTTTCAGCAACCATCGGGGCTCTCACAAGCGCCACCAGGCATCAGTGGGCTTTGGCGGCCGATGGCTCTAAAGCAACCCTTTCTAACGGCCTGCTCAGCGACAGCACTTTCTCAACGGATCTGCGCCACTTTCGCTCTGCCGAGCATGGCGTGCAGCAACACGTTGCAGCCCGCTTCGATGTGCTCGGGCTTGGCGTCTTCGATTTCGTTGTGGCTGATGCCGTCTTTGCAAGGTATGAAAATCATGCCGCTCGGGGCCAGACGGGCGGTGTAGATGGCATCGTGCCCAGCACCCGAGACCACCGGCATTTGGCTGTAGCCCAAGTGGGCAGCGGCGGCAGACACCGCCTCCACACACGCCGGATGGAAGGGTTGCGCCGGGAAACTCGACACCAGGGTCAGTTCTATGCGCAGGCCTGTGCTGCCCTGCAAACTTTGAGCCAGGGCTTTGATCTCATCGGCCATCGCCTCCACCCCGGCGTCGGTGTTGTTGCGCAGGTCGATGCTGAACTTGACCCGCCCCGGAATCACATTGCGGCTGTTGGGGTGCACATGCACCATGCCCACCGTGCCACGGGCATGCGGGGCGTGCTGGTGGGCGATGCTCACCACGGCTTGCATCAGGTGCGTGGCCACTTGCAGGGCATCTTGGCGCAGGGCCATGGGGGTGGGGCCCGCATGGGCCTCCATGCCTGTGACGATGCAGTCAAACCAACGGATGCCCAAAGAGCCGCTGACCACGCCAATCGTCACGCCTGCATCTTCCAGCACCGGGCCTTGCTCAATGTGGGCTTCAAAATACGCCCCGATGGGGTGCTGCCCCGGCACTTCAGCGCCAACATAGCCGATTTTTTGCAGTTCTTCCAGCACCGTTTTGCCGTCTTGGTCTTGGGCTTTGTAGGCGTGCTCCAGCGAGAACGCACCCGCAAAAACGCCCGAGCCCATCATCACCGGCACAAAGCGCGAGCCTTCTTCGTTGGTCCAAAAAGCCACCTCAATCGGAGCCTCGGTTTCGATGCCGTGCTCGTTCAGGCAACGCACCACCTCCAGCCCTGCCAACACGCCGTAGTTGCCGTCGAACTTACCCCCTGTGGGCTGGGTGTCGATGTGGCTGCCGGTCATGATGGGCGGCAAATCGGGTTGCCGCCCGGCTCTTCGCATGAAGACGTTGCCGATTTGATCGACCGTGACCGTCATGCCCGCTTCGCGCGCCCATGACGTGACCAGGTCACGGCCCTGTCGGTCCAGATCGGTCAAGGCCAGGCGACACACGCCGCCTTTTTCGGTGCCACCGATTTGGGCCAAGGTCATCAGCGATTGCCACAAACGGTTGGCGTCAATGCGCAAGGAAGACAAGTTGTCGAGACTCAAGTTCATCGGGTGATCTCCAAAGGTGTTCATTCGGGGCTGTCCCGGTAGGCTTGAAAGACATCGCGCAATTGCCTGCGAGGGGTTGTGGGTGCCGTCAAAGACTGCTCCAATTCGTTGAGGTGTTTGCGCATTTCTGCGCCGGCCGCTGCAGGACTTTTTTGCAAGGCGCTTATCAAATCGACATGGCGGTGGACCACACACACTTGCCCCCCTTGGCGTTTGAAGCGCGACATGAGCAAGGACGTGGTGGGTAACAAGCCATTGAGCCAACGGGCCATGACCGGGTTGCCATGCATGTCAGCCATGGCTTGGTGAAATTCACCCGAAAGGCGAATGGCCAGGGCATGCTCACCGATGCGATCGGCCTCGGTTTCAGCGTCAGCCAAATCTTGCAAGGTCTGCAATTGCTCGGCGCTCAGTCGCCCGGCAAGTTGTTTGGCCACTTCGCACTCCACCACCCTGCGGGCATCAAAAACACTGCCCGCATCTTCCAAACTGGGAATGGGGACACGCGCCCCTCGGTTGTGCAGCAATTCGATCACCTGCTCTTGCGCCAGACGCTGCAAGGCTTGGCGCACCAAAGTGCGGGAGACATTGAACTGCTCGGCCAGCTCTTGCTCGCGCAAGCGCTCTCCGGGGGACAGTCGGCGCTCCAGAACTGCCTGATAAATCGCCTCGTATACCCGGTCGGCTCCAGTGACATGCACCACTGCACCCGCCTCCTGCGGCAAGTTTGAACCGTCAGCCACAGTCAGCACCGAAACAGGCGTTTGAACGGGCAGATCGAAGCTGGCTTTGAGCGGCTGGGACACGCCCCGGCGATGTTCATCTGTCATGATGGACCCCATGCACCCGAGTCATTCCATGAACACCGAACATCCTTTGGGCACCCTGGCTTGTCAGCCCCTGACCGCACACGCTTTTTCGCCCTATGGCGAGGTGTTGAATTTGTTTGCACCGGCCCACCAAACCATCAACCAAGGCACCAGCGGACGGCTGGATTTGCCAGCGGGCCTGGACTTGGCGGGTGATCAGGGTCAAGCGGTGTTGGCGGTGTTTCATGCGCTGGCACAGAACCCCGAGGGTCCTTGCCACATGCTGGAGCGCCACCAATGGGGCAGTCAGACCTTTGTGCCCTTGACCGGGGCGCGCTGCCGTTTGCTGGTGGCCTTGGGCCAAGACCAACCCGACCTGCGCACGCTGGTGTGTTTTGAGGTCACGGGCCAGCAAGGCTTCACGCTGAACAAAGGCACCTGGCACCACCCCTTGATGGCCATGGACAACGGTGCTTTTTTGGTGATCGAGCGCCGGGGCTTGAGCGTAGATTGCGAGATTCATTCACTGCCTTTGAGCGTGCGCCTGAGTCCCCTTTGACGCCGCGTACATGGGGTGTTCCTGCGGCGTTCAGGACCACGCGCGGTGGATGTGTTCTGCCAGTTTGACCAGGCTGCGGTCTGAGCCCTCTGGGCCCACCAAAGAGATGCCCAAGGGTGCGCCCTGATGACTGGCCAATGGCAAACTCACCTGCGGCAAGCCCGCCATGCCCGCCACACACAGCAAACTGGTGGCCCGGTTGCGGTAGGTTTCCAGCTCGGCATCGGTCTGACGAATCAAAGGGGCCACATCGGGCATGGTGGGCATCAAGAGCACGCCGTCCGTGCCCAAGATGTCTTGCATGTGGGCGCGCCAGACTTCGCGAAAAGCCCGCGCCTTGGCCACTTGCTCATCGGTAACTTTGGAAGACCAGTCAAAGCGCTGGGCCACCGCAGCGCCCAGCACAGGACGAAACCGCTGAAGAAAACCACCATGCACATCCCAGGCCTCGCGCCCCTGAATGGCGCGGAAATGCCAATACATGGTGTCCATGTCATCGTTCATGACACGAACCGTTTTGGCCTTGCCCAAACACTGCTCTATTTTTTGACGCACCGGCTTGAGAGCTTTGAGGGCACCGGGTGTGGCCAGCGCCCACATGTCAGTCGGGGCCAACAAGCGGATGTGATCGGGCAAGGGCTGCGCGTCGTCGCCCAACAAGACTTGGGCCACGCGGGCAAAGGTGGGCACATCACGGGCAAACCAGCCACAGGTGTCCAGGCTGGGCGACAAGGCCATGGTGTCTTGCAAACTGATGCGGCCCTGGCTGGGCCGCATGCCCACCAAACCGCAATGGTTGGCGGGGGCACGGACCGAGCCACCCGTGTCTGAACCCAAAGCAAAGTCGCACAGGCGGTTCGACACGGCAGAAGCCGATCCCGAGGAAGACCCGCCGCTGATGCGTTCGGCCACCGCGCCGTTGATGGGCGCACCGTAATGGGCGTTCTGACCATTCATGGAAAACGCCAATTCGTCGGTGACCGTTTTACCGACAAAGCGCGCACCGGCGTCGAGCAAGCTTTGCACCACCGGGGCCGTTCGGTCCTGCACGCCCCACAGGGCCATTAGCATGGGTTGACCGCCACTCGTGGGATAGCCCTTGACGTGGTAGATGTCTTTGGCCGCGAAGCTCAGTCCCGACAAAGGACCCGTAGCGGCATGGGCCACCGGGCTCGATGGGTAGGGCATGAAGGCTTGGGCGTTGTCCCACAGGGCATCGGTGTGTCGACTCATGTTCACCTCACGTTTAAAAAAATGATCAGGCCCAATGATCAGGCCACTTGCTGAGAATTGGGCTGAGACTGGGCCAGCAGACAACGAACACTGTGGCCTTCGGCCAGCCAGGTGACTTCCGGGCGTGTCGCACTGCATTCAGGCACCGCCATCTTGCAACGACTGGCAAAGGCGCAGCCCTGTGGCAAATTCGTCAAGTCGGGCGGTGCGCCGGCAATGGTTTCCAGGCGCTGGCCTTTGGCCAAAGCGCCGTCGGCGCGGCTTTGCAGCAAAGCACGGGTGTAGGGGTGACGGGGTTCACGAATCAGTGTTCGGGCAGGCCCCTCCTCCACAATGCGGCCGGCATACATCACGGCAATGCGATCGGCCACCTCCACCGCTGCACCGATGTCGTGGGTGACAAAAATCACCGACAAGCCCATTTCTTTTTGCAACTCGCGCAACAACAGCAAGATTTGGATTTGCACTGTGGCATCCAGCGCGGTGGTGGGCTCATCGGCCAGCAGCAGTTGGGGTTGGCAGGCCAGGGCCAGGGCAATCATGGCGCGCTGGCGCATGCCACCCGACATTTCGTGTGGATAGGCGTGCAAACGACGCTCTGGGCTGGGAATGCGCACCCGCTCAAACAAGGCCAAGGCGCGCTGCCTGGCCGCGGTCTCGCTCACATTTTCATGACGGCGAATGGTCTCGATAATTTGCTGCCCCAAACTGTAAACAGGGTCGAGCGCCAGCAAGGGCTCCTGAAAAATCATGGACGCCACGCGTCCACGAAATCGGCTGAGCTGGTCCTGCGACAGCGTGAGAACGTCCTGATCACCCACCCGAATTTGCCCTGTGATTTGGGTCTTCTTTTCAGCATGCAGACGCAAAATAGTGCGCAAGGTGACGCTTTTGCCAGAGCCTGACTCGCCAATCAGGGCGACCACTTCACCGCGTTGCACGCGCAAGTCCACGCCCGAGACTGCCTGCACGGGTTTTTTGCCGCCGGTGAAGGTGACATGCAACTGGCGGATGTCCACAAATGCGGGTGTCGAGGTGTCCGGTTTCATGCCACGACCTCCAAAGGTTTGAACATGCCCTGCGCATCGGGTGCCCCGGTGTGAGCTGCACCCGCCACATGCATCCAGCAAGCCACTTGTTGGCCGTGTTGGGCTTGGGCCAACACCGGCATCTTTTCGCTGCAAATGGCTTGGGCGTGCACACAACGGGTGTGGAAACGACAGCCGCTGGGCGGGTTGATCGGGTTGGGGGGGTCACCGGCCAAAGGCGGGGTTTCGGTGCGCCGATCCGGGTCCAGGGTCGGGATGGATGACAACAAAGCTTGTGTGTAGGGGTGTGCGGCATGCTTGAACAGGGTTTCACTGTCCCCCACTTCCACCACTTGGCCAAGATACATCACCATCACCCTGTCGCTCATGTAGCGCACCACATTCAGGTCGTGGCTGATGAAAATGTAGGTCAGGCCAAACGCCTCTTTCAGGTCGAGCAAGAGGTTCAACACCTGGGCTTCGACCGACTTGTCCAGGGCAGAAACCGCCTCGTCCAAGATGATCAGACGCGACTGCAAGGCCAAAGCCCTGGCGATGTTGACGCGCTGCCTTTGACCGCCCGACAACTCATGGGGGTAACGCTCGGCAAAGCGCTGCGGCGCCAGCCCCACCCGTTCGAGCAAGTCACGCGCACGCTCAATCGCCTCGCGCTCAGGCAGTCCATGCACCATGGGGGCAAATGCGATCGAGTCTTCCATGGTCAGGCGCGGATTCAAGGACGCATAGCTGTCTTGAAACACCATTTGGGCCTGGCGGCGATAGTCCTTCAGGGGCAGCGACTTGCTGCCCACCGTCTGGCCATCGAACACCAACTCGCCCTGGTCGTGGCTGATCAGTTGCATGAGCAAGCGCGCCGTGGTCGACTTGCCGCAACCGGACTCGCCCACCACCCCCAAGGTCTCGCCCTTGAACACGTCAAAGCTCACCCCGTCCACAGCGCGAACCACCCCTGCGCTGCGACCCAACAAGTCTTTCTTGAGTGGAAAGTGCTTGACCAAGCCGCGCACCGAGAGCATCGGCTGGGTTGATCCGCCCACCTCATCATTGGCCAAAGTCATGCGGGCCTCACTGTTTGATTTCCATGGCCGAGCGCAAGCCGTCGGCCAAGAGGTTGAAAGCAATCGATGTCATGAAAATCATCGCACCAGGCAAGGCTGCAATCCAAGGTTGCGAGTAAATGGCGGTGCGCAAGGTGTTGAGCATCAGGCCCCATTCCGGCTCGGGGGGTTTGACCCCGAGACCCAAAAAGCTCAGGCCCGAGGCCAGGATCATGGACACCGCGATCAAACTCGTGGCGTACACAAAAATCGGCCCCAGCACATTGCCCAGCACATGCACCCGCACGATGGTGAAAGCCGACGCACCCGACGCCCTGGCCGCCTCGACAAAATCACGCTCCCGAATCTGCGTGGTCACGCTTTCGGCCACACGGGCCAGCGGGGGTATGAACACAATCGTCAAGGAGATGAGGGAATTGGTGATGCCTGCCCCCAAAGCGCCCGACAAGGCGATGGCCAGCAAGACCGAAGGAAAGGCGTAAAAAACGTCGATGGTGCGCATCATCACGCTGTTGACCCAGCCCCCGGTGTAACCGGCGGTGATACCGATCAAGGAGCCGATGAAAAAAGCACACACCACGGGCGTGATGCCCATGAACAAGGACAACTTGGCCCCCACCATCAATCGGGTGAGCATGTCGCGGCCCAACTCGTCTGTGCCCAAAGGGTGGCCTTCAAAGCCAATAGGTTTGAGGCGTTTGAGCATGGCGGACTGGTAAGGGTCCATGGGCGCAAGCCAAGGACCGAACACAGCCAGAACCATCAACAACAGCACCACCAGGGCGGCACCCACGGCCACTTTGTCACGTAAAAACCGACGGCCCACGGTTTCCCAATAACCAGCGGAGCGCTCGTACACCAGCGGGAGCACGGGACTGGCGGCCGCATTCAATGAAGTCATGTCAATTCCTTGGGGTCGAGATCAAGAGCGTGCAATGCGAGGGTCCAGCAAGGTCTGGATCACATCCACGATGAGGTTGAGCACCACAAAAAACATCGCCAGCACCAAGATCGTGCCTTGCAGCAAAGGCAGGTCGCGCTGGAAGATGGCCGAGTTGAGCAAGAAGCCCGTGCCAGGCCAAGAAAACACCGTCTCGATCAGGATCGAGCCGCCGAGCAAGTAACCCAACTGCAAGCCCATCACCGCCAGCGCCGTGGGCGCTGCATTTTTGACCACATGCCAAAAAATACCCAAATTGGTCAAGCCCTTGGAGCGCAAACCCACGATGAACTCTTGCGCCAGGATGTCGGCCACCAAGGCGCGCACCGTGCGAGAAATGATGCCCATCGGGATCACGCTCATGGTGATGGCGGGCAACAGCATGTGCTTGAAGTGCTCCCAATCCCAAACCCACTGGCTGGAGCCACCCGGTCCTGCGCCGCCGGGCGGCAGCCACATCAGGATCGAAGAAAAAACAATCACCAGCACCATGCCCAACCAATAGTGCGGAACGCTGACCCCCAACACAGACAGCAAAGAGGCGAATTTATCCAGCCAAGAGTTCTGGAAATAACCGGCCACAAAACCAAACAAACAGCCCAGCACAAACCCGATAAAGGTCGCCAGCATCGCCAGCCGCAAGGTGTTGCTCACGGCAGTCATGACCTCCGAAGCCACCGGGCGGTTGCTGGCAATGGATGTGCCCAGATCGCCCTGCAAAGCACGCCAGACCCAACTCACAAACTGTTCAGGGTAAGAACGATTGAACCCGTACAACTCGATCAACTGCGCCTGCAAGTCAGCAGAGGCGTCAGGCGGCAAAATCGACATCAGAGGATCACCGGGTGCCAGGTGCACCAAGCCAAAACAAACCAGCGCCACCCCCAGCATGATGGGCAGGGAATAAATCAGTCGCCGCAACAAAAAGCCGAACATGCCAGCACTCCAAAACTGCAATGAAGAAGTGTGCAATCAGGCCGTTCTCCACCTGACTGCACACCCAGCGGCGTGGGCCCGATGGGCCCACACCTTGACCATCAGTCCATCGACACTGGCGCCAAATCGACAAACCAACTGCGGGGCTGCACGAAGCCCTTGACCTTGGTGCTCATGGCACGGGGTCCCACGTCATGGGCAATCCAGACAAAAGGGGCTTCTTCGACAATGCGGGCGTGCAACTTGGCCAGCGCCTCATCACGCCTCTTGTCCTCGAACTGAGTCCGTGCATCGGTGATCAATTTGTCGAATTCCGGATTACCAAAGTAACCCCAGTTGTTGGACACCGGTGGGAAGGCGCCTGTGCTGGTGAAACGAACCATGGCAAAGAAGGGGTCCATCGCTGCATAGCTCACATTGATGGCATTGGCGCCGTTTGCCGATGGATCCTTTGCACCCTTACGCCAGTTGGTGAACAAGGTGTTCCACTCGATCACGTCAAACTGGACGTCAAAGAAGCACTGCTTGAGCGACTGCTGCACAAACTCGTTCATAGGCAAGGGCTGCATCTGGCCAGAGCCTGACGCCGAAATCTGCACCTTGACTTTGAGGGGCTTGGCTGCAGTGTGGCCCGCTTGGGCCATCAAGGCCTTGGCCGCGTTCACGTCGTACTTGATGTCAAATGTGGGGTTGCCCCACCAGGGGTGGCCAGGAGGCACCGTGCCTTTGGGCGCAGCCATCATGCCGCCCAAAAGGGTTTTCAAGCCCTCACGGTCCACGCACAAGTTGGCCGCGTGACGGACCCGCTTGTCCAACCAGGGCGAACCTTCGGCAAATGACAACTGCCAAGGCCACACATGCGGCTGGGCGTTGCTTTCAATCTTGAAGCCCCGCTGGCGAATTTGCGGCATGGCATCAGGGGCGGGCGCTTCGATCCAGTCGACCTGGCCCCCGAGCAAGGCTGCCGTGCGGGCATTGGCCTCGGGCATAGGCACAAGCACCACACGGTCGACCTTGGGTAGGCGCTTGGCGTCCCAATAGGTTTTGTTGGCCACTATCTCCAGGCGTTCACGCGGAACGAATCGGGCCATCTTGAAGGGGCCAGAACCGGAGGCATCTGCCGCAAATGCGGTCCAAGCCGCCTTGGATTTGTCTGCGGGTGTGGCGCCTGCAGCGGCATCGAATTTCTTTTGCCAATGGGCCGGCGAGGCAATGAACAAGTTGGTCAAGTTGATCGGCAAAAACGCATCGGGCTCGCTGGTGGTCAGCTCGACCGTCAGGTCATCAATTTTTCGGGCGCTGCGCAATGTGGGCATGCGCGAAGCCGTGACACCCACCTGGCTGGCATCGAAATGAACCGCGTCTTTGTCCAATACCTTGCGCACGTTCCAGACGATCGCATCGGCATTCAAGGCCGAGCCATCGTGGAACTTGACACCGGAGCGCAACTTGAAGGTCCATTTTGTTTTATCACTGGCACCAACAGCCCAAGAAGTGGCCAAGCCAGGAATCAACACACTGGGGCCATCCGATTTGGACAAATCCCAATGGGTCAAGGCGTCGTACATCGGGATGCCGGTGAAGCGATTGCCTTCAAAGCCTTGGTCGGGCTGCCCCAAGGTGCGGGGAATGTCGGCCGCCGTCATGGCAATGCGCAAGACTTTTTCTTGCGCCTGAACGGCCATGGAGATGGCGCTGAGCCCCATCCCGACAGCCATGGTGAACGCCCAGGATGTGGGCAAACGAGGGGAAAGGATAGACCGCTTCATCATCAAGACTCCAGTAAAAGTGCGTTGAAAAAATGTGCACCAGACCCAGGGAAACATCAGATCGGTCCCGTAAACTAACATAAGCTTTAAAAGTCTGGCAAGCATTTTTTGTATGCAATCTTAATGCCCGATGTGGGTCTCAAATCATCCGTCTGTCGAATGAAGTCACAGCTTAAAGCGATCAATTTATAAGCATCAACAAGGCACAAAAATGGTGTTTTCTGGCACCATTCTGGTTTGCACCTATGGAGTCTCGCCCCAATTTGGTGTTCTCTTTGTATGCAATAAACCCAACATCCACATCCAAATTGCAGCCCCCTGACCAACCTTTCACCAGCGCAAATACCTCTCGAACGCTGACTGCAGACCAGACCCATGGTTTGGCCGCAACCGAGCGCACACCCCGGCAAGGCCAGACATCCTGGTTTGGGCTCGCCCCAGTGCACTGGTTTGAGGTCGACGTCTCACACACACTGACAAGGAACACCCAGCATGGACAACACCGCATTGCGCCGTTATTTGCTGATCAACCCCAACACCAACGCCTTGACCACGCAACGGTTAAGCGACGTGTTGCAGCCCCAACTGCCGCCGGGTGTGCTGCTGGATGTGCAGACCGCTCGATTCGGGGCGCCCTACATTGCTTGCGAAGCCAGTCACGCGGTGGCCGCACACGCCTGTCTGGACGTGTGGACCGAACACCGGGGCAAGCCAGGGAATGCACTTGCCGGTGTGCTGATCGGCTGTTTTGGTGACCCGGGTTTGTTCGCACTGCGCGAAGTCAGCGGCTGCCCGGTCACTGGACTGGCCGAAGCCTCGTTCATTCAGGCCAGTACCCACGGGCCATTTGCCATTGTGACGGGCGGTGAACGCTGGAAAACCATGCTGCAGCGCCTCGCCAACAGCCTGGGTTATGGCGCGAAGTTGCGCCACATCGAGACCGTGGCCCCCACAGGCGCGGCGCTGCAGGCCGACCCCGACATGGCCATTCGCTGCCTCAGCCAAGCCTGCCAAAACGCTGCCCAAAGCGGTGCGGCCAGCATCATTTTGGGCGGCGCAGGCTTGGCCGGATATGCCCGCTTGCTGCAAGCCCACTGCGCCCTGCCCCTGATCGACAGCGCGCAAGCGGGATGGGAGGTGCTGCATGGACAACTGGCCCCCAAAGCGCCCACAGACCATGACGGTTTTTATGCCCCATGGGTAGGGCTGCCACCCGCCTTCACACAAGTCCCGGACAAAGTGAATCCCGGTATTTAGTCCATCTTCCTTTGCACGAAAGCCAAGCAAAAAGCCAGCTGGTGCGGGTGCACACACTGGCTCTGGCTGAGTTCTTCAGCCGAAAAGCCGACGCATCGGCCCTCGGCTTAAGTTCCATCACTGACCATCGGCTTCTGAGCTCTCGTCTTCAAACTCTTCATCGTCCTCGTCGATCGCGGCCATTTCAGCGTACTGTGTGGCCAACAATTGGTTGCGGTAAGCCAAGTAACCACGGCGGTGGGTTTCGTACAAATTGCCGGCGTCGTAGGCTTCGGCAGCCAAGCCGTGCTGCTTGGCAGCTTCCAGAAAATGCTGAGCCGCCAAAGCGTGGCACTGAGAAATACTGACAATTTCATCGTCCAAGAGTTCGTCGTGTTCGTGTTCGGTTTCGTTTTGAATGTCGTTCGTCATGCGGTACCCCTTGCTTGAGAGTTGATCGGCAAATGCCGAGATCAAGCTTCCACCATGGACAAGTCTGTGCAGTGACAAAAAAATGGCGCGATTGCGGCAACAGCAGACTCCCTGCGCAAGCCTTAACGCTCATCACTTCTTGGTGTAAATCTGTTCAAAGCTGCCGCCATCGGCAAAGTGGGCTTTGTCGGCTTTTCCCCAACCACCGAAGGCCTGCTCAATGGTGAACAGTTTGAGTTTGGCCAACCGCTTGAGCAAGCCGTTCTCGCCCATGAGGTCTTCAGATTCAAAAAGCCTGATCGGCCGTAAAGGTGATGCGGTGCAATTTCCGATGCTGCGGATAAAAATCGGCCACGGCGTAGTGCTGGGTCGAACGGTTGTCCCACACGGCCAGCGTATCAGGCTGCCAGCGCCATCGCGCCTGCACTTCGGGTGCGGTGATCAACGCAAACAGCTGGGCCAAAAGTGCATCACTTTGCGTGCGCGGCAGGCCATGGATGTGTGTGGTGAAAGTGGGGTTCACATACAAAATCTTCTTGCCGGTGACGGGGTGCACGCGCACCACGGGGTGCGTCACGGGCGGGTATTTGGCGCGAGCGGCTTGCAGTTGTTCGCCGCTGGCGTCTTGGCGCAGCAAGTAGTCGGCCCAGCCGGTGACCTCCCAAGTGTGCATGGCGCTGAGCGTTTCCAAATAGGCCTGGAAGTCGGTGGGCAAGGCGGCGTAGGCCGTGGTCATGCTGGCCCAAAGCGTGTCGCCGCCGCTGGCCGGAATGACTTGCGCATAAAGGCTAGTTCCGATGGGCGGGTTGGCCTGCCAGGTGATGTCGGAATGCCAGTTGTTGTTGGCAGCCGGGCGCTCGGCGGTGCTTTCCACAATTTCAATCTCAGGCTGGCTTGCCACGCGGGGGAAGAAGGCTTTGACCTCCTGGACATGGCCAAAGCTTCGGGTGAAGGCCACCTGCTGAGCGGGGCTGAGTTTTTGATCACGAAAAAAAATGACCTCGTACTCGGCCAATGCGTCTTTCAACTCGTCTTGGACCAAACCGCTCAGGGGTTGAGTGAGGTCCAAACCGTGGATCGTGGCCCCGATATGGGGGGTGTAGGGTTCGGCTACAAAGCTAGGGAGCACCGCTGGGTAATGGATCGAAGAGGTCATCGTTCGGACCGATCAATGCTTGTGCATCTGGCCTGCGCCATGGTGCATGGCCGGTGCTGCGGCGTTGCGGGCGGGCACTTTCAGCTCCACCAACTGGCGCTTGCCGTCTTTCCCTTCCACCACCAGCGTCACGGGCACGGTGTCACCGTCTTTGACTTGGGCTTTCAGGTCCATCAGCATGACGTGGTAGCCGCCGGGCTTGAGCTCGACCGCTTTGCCTGCAGGCAAGGCCAAGCTGGGCACGGCGCGCATCTTCATGACACCGCCATCCATGCTCATCTCATGCACCTCGACCACCCCGGCCACAGGCGACTGGGCCGACAACAGCTTGGCGTCTTGCACCGATTGCAGTTGCATGAAGGCCCCGGTGGCCTTTTGCTGGGGCACTGTAGCGCGCACCCAGGCGTCTTTCACGGCGACCTGGGCTTGGGCAGCCAAAGACACGGTCACGGCCAGAACAAAGACAGACACAGACAAAGCGGGACGGAACATGGATCACTCCTGGTGGTTATCGAACAGATGAAGAGGCACAGACAGTGCACACGGCAAACCCCATGGAGCGGGGTGCACAGACACTGGTAGACGCCGAAACCGACTCGGCCCCCAATCGTTTCAGGGGCGGTGTTTCAGGCCAAAAAGACAGGGGGTGCGCGAGCTTGCCAGGGCTGGCCCAGCAAACTGGCCAGCCGGGAAGCTGACAAAGTCTGTAAGACGTGGGACAAATGGCCCGTTGTTAACGGGGCCAACACGTCGGCTACAGGGGGCGCGATGAGGGGCAAACAGGCGGGGCAGTCGAGCGCGGTGTGTGACGCCGCCGAATCCACATCAGCACCTGCAGCGTCCAACTGCACCAGTTTTACGCCACCGATGGCGGTGCAAACCAGATGCACGGCTTCAGGCTTGACCAACGGCGAAGCCACCGCGGACCCAACAAACAACACCAACCACACCAGCAAAAAGCGGGTGAGGCGGTTGGCATTTCGCAGGGATTGCAGGTTGAACATGGCTTGAATTATGGCACCTAAGGCTGAGGCACCCCAACACAAGGGCTCGGATAGAAGTGAAGGTTTTGGGTGATGACCTTGAACCTCGGCTGAAAGGCATCTTGGAGACGCACGGGTCCAGCAGCTTCGGCTAATCTTTGGTTTTTCAAACCCAACCGGAGTTCCCTATGCTCAAACTCTGCGGCTTTGCGGCCAGCAATTACCACAACAAAGTCAAACTGGCCTTGCTCGAAAAAGGCGTGCCTTTTGAAGAAGAGCTGGCGTGGGTGGGTGCCACCGACGCTGCTGCCAGCCCCTTGGGCAAAGTGCCTTACCTCAAGACACCCGATGGCGCGATGTGCGAGTCGGCCGTGATGCTCGAATACATCGAGCAAAAGTACCCGCAAAACCCCTTGATACCAGCCGACCCTTTTGCCGCCGCCAAAGTCCGCGAATTGGCGCTGTTTCTGGACATGCACCTGGAGTTGGTGGCACGCAACCTGTATCCCGAAGCGTTTTTCGGTGGCAAGGTGAGCGACTCGGTGAAAGAAAAGACCGCTGCGCAACTGGAAAAGAACGTCGCCGCGTTTGCCAAACTGGCCAAGTTCTCGCCCTTCATTGCGGGCGACAGCCTGACACTGGCCGACTGCGCAGCCGTCACGCACCTGCCCCTGATTTCGGGTGCCACCAAGCTGATTTACGGCAAAGACTTTTTGGCCGAGTTGCCAGCGCGTGAGTACCTCAAAATGATGGGCGAACGCCCCCACATGCAAAAAGTCAACGCTGACCGCAAAGCCAACATGGAATTGATGATGTCACGCATGAAAGCCAAAAGCTAAATCTGTTTGCTTGAGCGCTTGAGGCACATCAACCCCTGTCCATGGCTGGTGCCCTGGAGCAGCAGGGGTTGACCCACATCAATACCTCGTCACCACAGGCACCTAGGATGAAGCCATGACTTCATCCCACACCTCAACCCTCCCCCTCCACCGCGAACGCCTTTTGCAAGAGCGCGCGCAACTGCTGCAGCGCATCGCAGAGCAGCGTGGGGGTTTGGTCTCGCGCGCCGACATGGCGGCAGAGCACGATGTGCGCAGTTTTGATGACCGGGCGCAGGCCATTTCCGAGCGCAACGACGAGTTCGCCATGAACGAGCACGAAACGACTGAGCTGGGCGACATAGAAGCCACACTGGCACGCATGGATGGGGGCACCTATGGCCAGTGCACCGACTGCGGCATGACCATTGCACCTGCACGCCTGAACGCTTACCCCACAGCCAAACGCTGCATCGATTGCCAAACCGTGGCTGAACAACGCCGCTGATTTTTTTACCAAGGATTTTGATGAGTACTTTTCACGCCGTCGTCTGGATGGACCACCAGGAAGCCCATGTGCTCATGTTTGACCGTGAGCACATAGAAGCCAAGCGCATCCATTCGCGCAGCCACCACAAACACCAAGGCAAAGCCGGTGACACTGCTGCCTTTTACGTCGAGGTGGCCCAAGCCCTCTCAGGCGCACACGAAGTGTTGGTGACCGGACCAGGCCTGGCTCGTAACGAATTCCGTGACTGGTGCGCAGCACACCAAAAAAGCACCGCTGCAGCCATCGTCGACAGCATCGCCAGTGACCACCCCTCTGACGGCCAGCTGGTGGCTCTGGCCAAACATTACTTCAAAAAATTTGACACGATGGCCACAGACCCCACAAAGGTCTGAACGTCACTTGAATTCAGGCTCATATGAGCGGGTGTTCGGGTTGTTCCCGCTGCCCTGGCGGTTGACTCACTGATGTGCCTTCTCCAGACCTTACCGATCTGGCTACGGTCTTCGCCAGCTGAACACCCGCATCAGGGTTTTTCGGCTCTGCCAGCAGGCAAGGTTGTGGGGGCCAACAAAGGCACTTCGGATTTGGCCCGCGGCTTGCCTATCGGACTGGCAGACTGGCCTTTTTGGGTGGCCGCCATGTCTTCTTCGCTGGGGTATTGGCCCAACAGCCAATAGTCAAATACACGCCTTGCAATAGGGGCAGCCGAAGCCGCGCCAAAACCTGCGTTCTCTACCACCACCGCCACCGCAATTCGCGGCTTTTCAGCCGGTGCGTAGGCCATGTACAAGGCGTGATCGCGTTGGTATTCAGACAGTTTGCCCGCGTCGTATTTGTCTTTTTGCCCAATGGTCACCGCTTGCGCTGTGCCGGTTTTCCCGGCACTGGTGTAAGCCGCCCCGGTAAAAACACGCGCCGAGGTGCCCGAGGTGACCACTCCCACCAAGCCTTTGTGAACCACTTCCACATGCTCAGGCTTATAGCCCAAACTCAGAGCTTGCTGCGCATTCACCTCCACCTGAGCATGGGTCAAGGCATCCTGCGTGGCAGTGACCACCCGTGGCTTGAACTGCAGGCCGCCATTGGCCAGCGTGGCTGTGGCCGAGGCCAATTGCAGCATGGTGAAGGTGTTGTACCCCTGACCAATGCCCAGCGAGATGGTCTCGCCGCCGAACCACTTCTTTTGCTCGGGCTTTTTGTAATAGTTGCGCTTCCACTCGGTGCTGGGCAAGATGCCGCGCACTTCGCCGGGCAAGTCAATGCCAGTGCTCTGGCCAAAACCCAGCGGCTTCATGAAGTCGTGGATCACATCCACCCCCATGTCATTGGCCAGCGAGTAGTAATACACGTTGCTCGACAGCACAATGGATCGCACCATGTCGACCGGGCCAAGTCCGGCATCGCCATGGCTGCGGAAAGTGTGCCCACCATACGTCCAAGAGCCTGCATCGTTGATGATGGTAGTGGCACTGCGCTTGCCCGTAGACAAAGCGGCTATGGCCATGAAAGGCTTGTAGGTCGAGCCTGGCGGGTAGGTGCCGCGCAATGCCCGGTTGAGCAACGGCTTGTCGATCGACTCGTTGAGCATCTGCCAATTTTCGACATCGATGCCGTCGACAAACAAGTTGGGGTCAAAGGTGGGCTTGCTCACCAAGGCGAGTACCTCGCCGTTGTTGGGATCCAGCGCCACCAGGGCTCCGCGCCGGTTCCCGAACAAGTCTTCCACCATTTTCTGCAGTTGAATGTCGATGGACAAGACCACGTTTTGCCCAGGTATGGCGGGACGGCTTGACAAGCTGCGTGTGGCTCGCCCCCCTGCGGAAGTTTCCACCTCGTTGACGCCCGTGATGCCATGGAGCTCGCGCTCGTAGCGCTGCTCTACACCCAGCTTGCCAATATATTCGGTGCCCCGGTAATTGGCGGCTGCGTCCTCATCCTCTTCCAGCCGCTCCTTGTCACGCGGGTTGATGCGTCCGATGTAGCCAATCACATGGCTGGCTAACTCGCTGTACGGGTACTGACGGAACAATCGAGCCTTGATCTCTACGCCAGGGAATCGGTAACTTTGCGCACTGAAGCGGGCCACCTCTTCATCGGTCAAACGATTGCGAATGGGCAGCGAGTCAAAGCTCTTGGATTCCTCCCTCAGTCGCTTGAAGCGGCGACGGTCCTTGGTCTGGATGTCAACCAACTCGGCCAGTTCGTTGATCGTAGCCTCCAGGTCCTTGACTTTAGAAGGCGTGATCTCCAGCGTGTACGCTGAATAATTGCTCGCCAGAACCACGCCGTTGCGGTCCAAAATCGTGCCACGCGGTGGCACCGTGGGCAAGATGGCTGTGCGATTGTTCTCGGCTTGTGCCAAAAGATCCTCGTGGCGAACCACTTGCAAATAAGCCAACCGGCTGGCCAGCAGCAAAAAGCAGCACAACACCACCCACTGCATGACAAGCACACGGTCTTGAAAGCGGTGAATTTCAGCGCGCGTGTCTCGCAGCTCGGCCAATGTGGTCAGGTTCAAGGACATGCTCAAAGCGGACGGATGTCGTCACGCTCAAAAGCTCGACGTTGGGGTGCCAGCAGCAAGGCCCCCACCAAGGGCCACAAGGCCGCCTGCAGCAAAGGCCCTGGCAGCTGACTCCATGCGGGCCAGGCATCATGCACCACCAGTCTTGTGAGCCACTCCACAAGGGCAGCGACTACAAAGAGCGGCAAAATTTGTAACGCCTGCTCTCGCAAGGGGAACCAATCCATCCGCCGCTGCGCCACCGTGGCCAGTCCAGACAGCACCACATAAGACAGCGCGTTTTGCCCCAATAAGGCGGACTCGTGAACATCCAGGGCCAAGCCCAGCAAAAAGGCCAGCACTAACCCCACTCGGCGTGGTTGGTGCACGGTCCAAAAGACCATCACAATGGCCAGCACATCGGGCAGCCAGTACCAGCCCAAGAGACCCAACCACATTTGCAGCAACAAGGCCAAGACAAAACTCATGGCAATGAACTTGGGATTGGCAGGCAAGAGCAGGGGACGCCCTGCGGGCATGATCATGGCTTGGCTCCTATGGGGGGCATGGCGGGCACTTGAGACTTGGCTTTGGGCGCTTTGATCGGCTCTGGCTTTGGCGGCTCGGGCCAGTCCTTGACCGGCTGTAAAACCAGCAAATGACGACCACGCTCTGTGGCCATAGGCTCGGCATGTACACGGGCAAACGACGAGTCCACTCGGCGATCAATCCGGGCAATGCGCCCTACATGCAAGCCTGCTGGGTACACACCATCGATGCCACTGGTGGTCAGCAGATCGCCTTTTTGCATGTCTGCACCTGCAGGCACAAACTTCAAGTCAAGCGAGCCGCTCAGTGCTTGAGGATCGCCATTGGCCACATGACGGCTGCCCGTTCGGGCGTTCATGACCGGGATGCTCTGAGTCCGATCGGTCAGCAGAGTGACTTCGCTGACCAAGGGGTAAACGCGGGTGACCTGACCAACCACCCCGGTCGTGTCGATGACCGCCGAGCCTGGGACAATGCCAGCCATCAAGCCACGGTCCACCACCACACGTTGTGTATAGGGATCAGAGGTGTCGTAGAGCACCTGCACCGCCTTGGACGGGCCTGCCACTTGGGACCGCAAATCGAGCAGTTGCCGCAAATGGGCGTTTTCCTGACTGAGTTGCTCCACTTGCTGCAGACGTTGGGCCTGTGCGATGGTACGGGTCTGAAAGCTCAAGGCCGCATCTTGCGCCTCTTCCAGATTACCAAAATAACGCGCCAGGGCGTTGACCGCATTCACCGGCTGCAGTGACACCCACTGCAAAGGGGCAAGAACCAAGGCCACACCCGAACGGATAGGTTGGGAGATCTGCAAACGATGGTCGGCCGCCATCAGCAACACCGCGAGCAGCCCCAGCAGCAAGGTCTTGGACGTGATGGACAAGCCCTGCCGGAAGGTCGGGGGGGTACTGCGTTCAAGCGTATCCAGGGCCATGGTTCAGTTGCACCGGATGGTGGTGGGTTGGAAAAGTTGGGTTGCAGGAAAACTGCAACCGCCCTGTTCTTATTCGCTGGTGAAAATGCTGCCCAGCTGATCCATGCGCTCCAGCGCCATGCCGCAACCGCGCGCCACGCAGGTCAGCGGGTCTTCGGCCACCAACACCGGCAAACCGGTTTCTTCGGCAAGCAGACGGTCCAGGTCGCGCAGCAAAGCGCCTCCACCCGTTAGCATCATGCCGCGCTCGGCGATGTCGGCACCCAACTCAGGCGGGGTGTGCTCGAGCGCGGTTTTGACAGCGGAGACGATCTGGTTGAGCGGGTCGGTCAGCGCCTCCAAGATTTCGTTGGAGCTGATGGTGAAGCTGCGTGGCACGCCTTCGGACAGGTTGCGGCCCTTGACTTCCATCTCCTTGACTTCGCTGCCGGGGAAGGCCGAGCCAATGTTTTTCTTGATCGATTCCGCCGTGGGCTCGCCAATCAGCATGCCGTAGTTGCGGCGGATATAGCTGATGATGGCCTCGTCGAACTTGTCGCCACCCACGCGCACGCTGCCTTTATAGACCATACCGCCCAGCGAGATCACACCGACTTCGGTGGTGCCGCCACCAATGTCCACCACCATCGAGCCGGAGGCTTCGGAAACCGGCAGACCCGCGCCGATGGCCGCGGCCATGGGTTCTTCGATCAAATAAACCTCAGAGGCGCCAGCGCCCAAAGCCGACTCACGAATGGCCCGGCGCTCAACCTGGGTGGAGCCGCAAGGCACGCAAATGATGATGCGGGGGCTGGGTCGGAAGGTGCTGCGGGGGTGCACCATGCGGATGAATTGCTTGAGCATTTGCTCGGTCACCGTGAAGTCGGCGATCACGCCGTCCTTCATGGGGCGAATGGCCTCGATGTTACCGGGCACCTTGCCCAGCATGGCCTTGGCTTCATGGCCAACGGCTTGCAAAGTCTTTTTGCCTTGGGGACCACCTTCGTGGCGGATCGCAACAACCGAAGGCTCGTCCAGGACGATGCCTTTGTCGCGCACAAAAATCAGGGTGTTGGCAGTGCCCAGATCAATGGCCAGGTCACTGGAGAAATAACGGCGAAAAGAAGAAAACATCGGAAATCCTTGGGTGCTCATGAGCCCGCAAACACCGGAAATCCCAGTGGCGGACAGCACAACGGTCAAATCGTGTGGGTCGAAAAGGGCTGGTTTTCAGGGCGTTCCGAACCCATCAGCAAACACGGGATAATACCCGATCCCCTGACGCGTCGCGCGTGCGCCATCGCAGTCAGGCCTGGAAAAATCGACCTTTACACCCCCTTTTTCAAACCATGTCGCTGACCCCACAGGATATTGCCCGCATCGCCAATTTGGCTCGGCTGGAGCTTCAACCCGAAGAAAGTGAGCGCATGCTCACGCAAATCAATGGTTTTTTCGGCATCGTCCAGGCCATGCAGGCCGTGGACACCACCGGCATAGAGCCGATGGCCCACCCCGTGGCCGCCACCCAGGACATCACGCTGCGCCTGCGGCCAGACGTAGCCAGCGAACCCAATCAACGCGACCTGAACCAGCGCAGCGCCCCCTCCGTCGAGCGTGGGCTGTTTTTGGTGCCCAAGGTGATCGAGTGAGCCGCACGATGAACTCTCTGCACGACATGACCGTGGCCGAACTGGCCCAGGCCCTCAAGGCCAAACAGGTGAGCGCTGTGGAAGTGGCGACCGGCTTTTTGGCCCGTTTGGGTGGCAACCCGCACAACGCGTTTCTGGACATCGACAGCGAAGTGACGCTGGCGCAAGCGCAAGCGAGCGACGCTCGCCTGGCCGCTGGCACCGCAGGCCCACTCGAAGGCGTGCCTGTGGGCCACAAAGACGTGTTTGTGACCCGCGACTTCGCCACCACAGCAGGCTCCAAAATCCTGACCGGTTACCGATCGCCATTTGACGCCACGCTGGTGCAAAAACTCGGCGCGTCTGCATCGGGCGGCGCAGGCATGGTGACCGTGGGCAAGCTCAACTGCGACGAGTTCGCTATGGGTTCGGCCAACGAAAACTCGGCTTTTGGCAAAGTCACCAACCCCTGGGACACGGCCCGCGTGCCCGGCGGCTCGTCGGGCGGCAGCGCCGCTGCTGTGGCGGCCCGACTGGTGCCCGCAGCCACCGGCACCGACACCGGCGGCTCGATCCGCCAGCCCGCCAGCTTTTGCGGCATCACAGGGATCAAGCCCACCTATGGCCGCGCCAGCCGCTACGGCATGATCGCCTACGCCTCCAGCCTCGACCAGGGCGGCCCCATGGCCCGCACCGCCGAAGACTGCGCGCTGTTGCTGAGCGCCATGTGCGGCCCTGATCTTGACCGCGACTCCACCTCGCTCGACGTGCCTGCCGAAGACTTCACCGCATCACTCAACAACTCAATCGAAGGCCTGCGCATTGGCATTCCCAAAGAGTTCTTTGGCGAAGGCCTGAACGCCGATGTGCGTGCCGCCGTCGATGGTGCTTTGCGCGAATACGAAAAGCTCGGTGCCAAGCTGGTGCCCATCAGTCTGCCGCGCACCGAATTGTCGATTCCGGTGTACTACATCATTGCCCCGGCCGAAGCCAGCTCCAACCTCAGCCGCTTTGACGGCGTGAAGTTTGGCCACCGCGCCAATGACTACACCGACCTGGTGGACATGTACAAAAAGACCCGCGCCGAAGGCTTTGGCAACGAGGTCAAGCGCCGCATCATGACGGGTGCCTACGTGCTGAGTCACGGTTACTACGACGCCTACTACCTGCAGGCCCAAAAAATCCGCCGCATGATCGCCGACGACTTCCAAAACGCGTTCAAAGAATGCGACGTCATCGCAGGCCCCGTGGCCCCGTCGGTGGCTTGGAAGTTTGGCGAGAACGCGGGCGACCCGGTTGCCGACTACTTGGCCGACATCTTCACCCTGCCCGCATCGCTGGCGGGCCTGCCCGGCATGAGCGTGCCCGCAGGCTTTGGCGCGGGCAATATGCCCGTGGGCCTGCAGTTGATCGGCAACTACTTCAAGGAAGCCCAGCTGCTTAACGCCGCACACCGCCTGCAACAAGCCACCGATTTCCACCTGCAAAAACCGGCAGGAGTCTGAACACCATGAGCAAACTCGTCCAAGGCTACGAAGTCGTCATCGGCTTTGAAACACACGCCCAACTCTCGACCAAGAGCAAGATCTTCAGCCGTGCCTCGGTGGCGTTTGGTGCCGAGCCCAACACGCAAGCTTGTGCGGTGGACATGGCCCTGCCCGGCACGCTGCCCGTGATGAACATCGGCGCTGTGGAACGCGCCATTGAATTTGGCTTGGCCATCAACGCCCACATCGCCGAGCGCAGCATCTTTGCCCGGAAAAACTACTTCTACCCCGACCTGCCCAAGGGCTACCAGATCAGCCAGTTCGAGATCCCGGTGGTTCAAGGTGGCGAGGTGTCGTTCTTCTTGGAAGAAGGCAAAGAGACTGTGCGCAAAACCGTGCGTCTGGAGCGTGCCCACCTCGAAGAAGACGCGGGCAAATCGCTGCACGAAGACTCGAGCTTGGGAGCGTCCATCGGAGATGGCCGGGGCCAGTCGGGCATTGACCTGAACCGCGCTGGCACGCCTTTGCTGGAAATCGTGACCCAGCCCGACATGCGCAGCAGCGAAGAGGCCGTGGCCTACGCCAAAGAGCTGCACAAGATCGTGACCTGGATCGGCATCTGCGACGGCAACATGCAAGAAGGCAGCTTCCGGTGTGACGCCAACGTGTCGGTGCGCAAACCCGGCGACCCACTGGGCACACGCCGCGAGATCAAGAACCTGAACAGCTTCAAGTTCATGCAGCAAGCCATAGACTACGAAGTGCGCTGGCAAATCGACCAGATCGAAGACGGCATCGCCATCCAGCAAGCCACCGTGCTGTTCGACCCCGACACAGGCGAGACCCGCGCCATGCGCACCAAGGAAGACGCCGCCGACTACCGCTACTTCCCGGACCCGGACCTGCCACCCCTGGTGATTGGCCGCGACTGGGTAGAGCGCGTAAAAGGCAAAATGGCCGAACTGCCCCGCGTGATGGCCGAGCGCTTCGTTAAGGACTACGCCCTGCCCGAATACGACGCCACGCAACTCACCCAAAGCAAAGCGGTCGCCGTCTACTTTGAAGCCACGGCCAAAGCCTGCGGCCAAGCCAAACTGGCCAGCAACTGGATCATGGGCGAAGTCTCACGCCGCCTGAACGCCAGCGAAATGGCGATCGAGCAAGCGCCGGTGAGCGCGGCTCGATTGGCGGCACTGATTTCGCGCATACAAGACAGCACAATTTCCAACAATGCAGCCAAAGAAGTTTTCGATGCACTCTGGACTGCATCCGGTGATCAAGTTGCTGATTCTGGTGCACTTTCTGTCATCGACGCCATCATCGAAGCCAAAGGCCTCAAGCAGATGAACGACACCGGCGAGTTGGAAAAAATCATCGACGAGGTGCTGGCCGCCAACCCCAAAAACGTCGAAGAGTTCAAGGCCGGCAACAGCAAAGCCCTCAACGGTTTGGTCGGCCCGATCATGAAAGCCAGCAAGGGCAAGGCCAATCCGGGGCAGGTGAATGCTTTGTTGATGAAGAAGCTGGGCGGTTAAAGCGGCGTTGCATGAGTCACAAGTCGGATTGATGGCTCATGCAAGTTTCAATGACGGCCGCAAGTTATCCAATGGCTGAATCATGAACAACGTATTCGGTTTAACGACCTGAAAAATGCCCACATCATCCGCACTCATCAGCTTGTGTTTTGTGTTGTCGGGCAATTGGTTGAGCACATTCAAAATTTCATCTTGCTTGGCACTGAATCCAAAAACCAGTGCATGCAAGTCGAAAAACTGATCCATGGCTTGATGCCCCGTGCATCCGGGTTGCGCGATCAAACGAAATTCATGTTCGTGTCGCCAGTAGTCATATTTTCCGACAGCTTGGCTTGTGCATTACCAAATAAGTCTTGCGTGAATGTGGGTGGCATCAAGCGTTGTGGTTGTTCGTTTTTGTGATTGTGTGGGTGTGTAACGTATTGCACCTTCACCCATTTGAATCGTTCATCGGTCAGAGGCTTTCGTTTGAATACCATGCAAACACCACTGTGATTGTTGGCGTATGAGGCCCACATCGGAAAAAAGTTGGATCCATGCCATTTTTGCTTGTGAATCGAAACAGAATAAACGCCCACAGTCTGCAAATAGGACTCCACATCACTCTTGACCGGTGGCGGGTTGCAACTCACCGCATAACCCTCAGTCAACACACCTTCCAACGGATCATTCAGCTGTGCCACGGTCGGTATATAAATTTCCAGTTTGGGCAAGAGACTCAAGAATTTTTCATTGATCTCACGGAACTTGCAGACATAGGAATGGTCCTCCTCAAGAA
>Ga0247843_1002899_pt1 | contig 29640 bp, 17 predicted proteins | sample LaCruzMarch2017__FD_192420 | JGI IMG/M metagenome (GOLD analysis project Ga0247843, IMG submission 192420) | Freshwater microbial communities from meromictic Lake La Cruz, Castile-La Mancha, Spain - LaCruzMarch2017_8m | ecosystem: Environmental > Aquatic > Freshwater > Lake | place: Spain... | reverse complement strand
AAGGCAAAAGCCCCCCCCCCAGTATGTACAGAACTGAAGTATCGTACTAGTAAACATGACGTCGATCAGTGGCAGCAGGAACAGCAGTGGTAAAATATGGTTTCTCATCCCCTCCATAATCATTGTCTTCATAGCGATTATACTGCCCCTCCTTTCCCTCAAATATCACTACTATCCAACCAACGAGTCGATCAATTCCTTCGGTAATGCCCTCGGTAATGCCGTGGGAGATGTATTAGGCGAAACCTCCCTGGGGGATTCATTGGGCGATGCGATCGGTGATATTATTGGTGATGTCGTTACCGACTTACTCGATGGGGATGATGAGGATAATACGACTGGTGGTACGAGCGGCGGTGGCGGGTCGCTCTGCTCGTTGTCAGAGGAAGGATTTGCAACTGACGCGGCATTGCAAACGATGGCATTTGATATCGGCTATGGTCCGCAGGAAATGCAGGTCTATGTCCAACCGGATGTGTCCACCTTCTACGTCAACGACGACGACGACGACAATGAGCATCGTGAAAGGAAGCAACCCAAACATGACGGATGGGCAGCCAAATTTGTGAATATATCCACACGTACCGTCCGATTATTCTGGTGTCCAAATCATGGTGGAGCATGCAGTCCCATGAGTGTTATGCGTCCATTTGATAGTGCCGGTACGGCTAGCTTTCCACGTCATATCTTCCATATTGAAGATGATGAAACGCGTGAAATAGTTGCCAAATTTACTATCGATCCACCCACATCAGTATATTACTATGATGCTATAACAGTGAGCGACAATGTTGATGCAACAATGGCAAATGTCAACAAATTAACACCCCATGAGCAACAGGCATATAAGGCACATATTGATTCACGCAAATTTAGTGAACACTATTATGCATTCACTGGAAGACAATATCTAAGTTTTTATCCTCGCACACCTCCAATACACAAGCTATGGCCGGCGAATTACTTTGGTCAAGAACATTGGGTCACATCCCGTGAAACGCACTTCATTACCAACCCGCCTTTATCCGAACTAACATCCATTGATGAATTTGGTAGTGAACGTATATTACACGACAATGATGCACGACTATTATCACACTATCGACGAGGTGTGTCGTCGTCATCAGATGATAATAATGATACCAATAATAATTACCTTAATATGACGCTCAAGGTAATTAGTTGTGCCCCACGTGCGTTTGAAATTAATAACTTTTTATCCCAGGCCGAGGTGGATCATATAATGTATTTAACTACCGGGTTAAGCCTCGTCCGATCCACCACCGCTGGAGGTGCGGAAACTGATGCCGAACGTGATCATACCAAGGATACACGTACTAGTTTAAATACGTGGGTATATCGCGAAAAGGATGCGATTATGGATACGATATATCGACGCGCGGCCGACCTCCTACGGATAGATGAGGCATTATTACGTCCACGTAGTGTCGATGAATACCCACATATGGACAATACACGTAGTTTGGCAGAGGCATTGCAATTGGTACATTACGACGTAGGACAGGAAAGTATATATGTCTTTGCTATCGAATTGCTTGTATCGTTGTTGCGTTTTTTTCTCATTTGTGGTGGTCATTGTCGTCTTTCTTCTCTCTATATCTATATACAACGCGCAGGAATACACCGCACATCATGATTTTGGATATGCCAAGTATAATAGCGAAAAGAAACAACCGGCACGATTTGCTACATTACTGCTATACTTGAATGAACCAGAGGAGGGTGGTGCGACATCTTTCCCTCGATGGGCCAATGCGGAAACGAATGAGGGTTTAGATGTAGAACCGAAGAGGGGTAAGGCTGTGTTGTTTTACTCTCAATTACCCGATGGGAATATGGATGATTTAAGTCAACATGCTGCACTACCAGTCAGGGTCGGAGAGAAATGGTTAATGAATCTATGGTAAGTATGATGTGCAGTCGTATAGATACTATTGCTCAACATCTGATACACTCTAACTTCTTGATTTTGTTTATTGCTTTTACGTAAGGGTTTGGGATCCAATTTATGGCTGATGTTTGTCCGAGTAGTATAATTCATGTCTCATTGTAGATATTGTATTTTTATAGATATTTGGGGGGGGGAATATCGTACGATACTGGAAATAAATGATGTGTTGTATTGTGTGAAATAATCGAAATCAAGACTTAACTTAAACAGCCACCATGGTCTCCATAAGTTTAAGATAACATGTCTAGGAATCACCTGAGAAACAAAATATAATATATACTCGTAATGAAATCATGCCACAGCTCTCTAGCAAATTCATTTGCATAATATCCTTTTTCAATGATATAATGTTGACTTGGGTCACATCACGAAACTGAGAAAAAGGATATTGAAAGGGGTGTAAATAGAATTTAGACTCACGAGAAGAGTAGTGGGATTGTTATCAAAATATTAATAATGGTATCCGGATAGAAGCACACATACCTTCCACGGCGTACTGGACCAAACTGCTGACCCGCTCGTTTCCACAATAGAACATGATTCTGTGGAGGGAATGTCGCAGATAGTTGAAGTATGGCTATTCCCGTACCATCCTCAGTACCAAACTGGTATGCACGAACGAGATCATGTCCAGCATTATTTGGGAATTTCGATACCACGACATGGTGTTGAATACATTGATCATCCTCATCGACATGGAATCGACCAGCGTACGATATATAATTGGTCCAACGTTTTAACATTTTATCAGTTTCATGATAGCCAGGCTGCATAACGTCGACCATGGTGGCATTTTCGTCAAACATATCTGGTTTGGATTCAGATATTGTTGCACTCATATGACCGTCGGCTGTGTACATCTATTTAAATTCGTCGGTAATGTATATATTAACGTGAGCGTGTTGGTGTGAGAGTGTGTGTGAATCAGTCAAATGAGAATAATGGACGAATAATGGACATTTGCGGCCAAAAGAGAAGGTGAACAGAAATACTTACAATGACGCCCTTCGCATCCTCTCCAAGGGGATACAAACGCGTGCCAGTGGTGGAATCATCGACATGATAGCTCTTTAACACCCATGCACCAATAAGTCGATCACGATCCGATGGTAGTTCGTTCGGTGTCGTCTTCATCAATTTTGAACAGCGTTTACGCAACTTTTGATGCCGCTGGAACAGCCATGCAGTGGCGGAGATACCCATAACCGTTGTATCGACCAATTCTCTAGCGGGAGGGGGGGGCCCGAGAATAATATTGTCCACTCCCCCGCGGAACGCAGAACTCTGCTGAAGAGGATACCTCAAAACGGAGTCCCACGTGACTGCTCCTCCTTCCTATTTCCTCTAGACGGTCAGTGTCCCCACGTGTTGTAGTAAACATCAACCAGATCGATGGTAGTTGTGAAACCCTCTTGACACTGATGAAGCAAAATGCTGCATTGTAGATAGACTAAGAGAGGATAGAGTACATCATGAAATATTATATTATGTATTCGATTCTTTTCTAGATGATCAGTTGATTTTTCATGAGTCATAATAATGAAATTTGGGTCTAAATAACACAGCTTATTAGATAGGCTAATAATTGTAGCCTGGCGATGACATTCCCGACAATGTAGTAGTCCTAGACACACTCACGGGTGCAGTAGGCTGGTCCTTTACTTTCGATGCACCAATTGTGTTGGCAAATCGAACCGACGCACGTTTATTCAACAACTTCTCATGTCCAAGCCGTTTACGAACTTCATCGGAGGTCGCGTTGGTGGACGCGTTCATTACTGCATCACAAAACTTGGACGCGAGCAAACTATCCGAAAAGGTGATCTTGTACTCGACATCACCAATGCTCGTCTCGAGATGGACCGTCGCGTACGTCGTATCCTGCCTCGGCGCCGCCCTGAGCTTCTTAGTAGCCAAGGTGGGAAGGATGGACAGAGTTCCAATGAATGCCTTCCGATTCATCAATTCAATCGCGTACTTAGGAGACATGCCCTCATCATTATCGAATACGAAGCAGTGATACCCCTTTATGAGAAGGAAGCGTTCCTTGTCTTTCTTCGTCATCATGCCACCACATAGTATGATACTCGAGCAGTCAAACAGTGAGCTGCTCGTGGCCCGACTTATCACTCCATGCCCCTCGAAATCCGCTCCCGAACTGCCTCGAAGACTATTCACAGATGCACCATTGTTCCCATTTGTGTGTTGGAAGATTTTAAGGGTGGAATGAAATATGTCGGACGAATGACGGAGGAGGAGATTGTGACGAGACGAAAAACTACTATTCCTTCGAGCACCAGGAGCGATACTACTATATTCTGTTGAGTCCATGACGAGGACCCTTGCCTCCTCCACTTCTTTCGTTCCGAAAGACACGTCGACGAGGTCGTCGTCGCTGGCATCAGCAGCTGGAGGAGGGACAGGGTTTGTGTTGATGGACTTGGCGATCATGCTGTTAGGGCTCGGTCGGTCTTCGATGTGCGGTCGTCCCCCAAGTATTGTGTTGCGAGTAAAATACTGTTGACGTGTCGCGGATTTTATGAGCTTCCCACACTATGTTACATCGCGATTGAGTCGCACTTTACTCCCCCAAGGTGACTCACAATTCCCAGCATTTTGTTTCACTCGCCACGCTATGAACCATGCTCGTCCACAACTCCCTACTAGCATCCATGATATGGACGGCGTTCAGTCACCTTGGAGCTTGCGGTGGGTTCACCGTTCATCCTACGCACCAGCGCCCATCACCATCGTACAGCCGAGTCGTGCGTTGGTTTAAGGAGGGAGAAGATACCACCAATGGTGTCAATATCGACGGAGACGAGGAGGTTGGTGGCGTCATCGCACTTCCCACAAGGAGGGAGTCATTGTATCCCCTGACCTTCGAGGACGATATTCGTCACTTACTAGATTCCGACAGGCCATATTATGCCATCAAGAACGAGCACGCCATCGTCGATGATATAACTGGCGAGTTTACTGGCTTTGTTTGCACTGGGCTAGTTGAGTTGCCGGTCGGGCGTGAGATCACGGGTGCTATACCATTTGCCGAATGTCTTCGTCATGCGGGAATAGCAGGCACTATTACTGCTCTCCTTCGCAACCCTAAAAAGACAAGGTGAGTCATTCGTCGTAGACTTTATATTACTTATGCTATAATTTGAAGCATTATTAATCAATAATCCTCGCATCGCGTAGGCATTTCTACCCAGCGTCACAATACACCGCCGAAGTGTACCAGTACCCTGAGATGGTGAGGAAGGAGCTAACAAAAATATCCGGTGGTGATCAATTCTTACAATATTTAGACGGCAGCGATCCTATCATTATAGCGAGGTGAGTAGCGGATGCTCTATTTCCCAATTTCATTCTAATTATTCTCGCAAGTCACATGATCTAACATAAGCAAATATCCTCTATTACAAAGGTGCATTGACTTCTCAAAACGAAAGGCCAAGTGCGAATACATCACCGAAAGCGACAGCGGAACATGTCGGGTAGTGTTCGACTTTTTCATTATTGCGGAACCTCTCTTTCAGAAGATGTATCCTCCCCCACCAGTCATCCTTCCCGAGTTGGCCGATTTCTCAACACGTGTCCGCAACCCCTACAGCGAACTTGGCCCGTCGTTGAGTAACATCTCGAGGGTGTCAGTTTTTGCGGGTGATTGCCTAACTATGCAGGCGACGTTAGCCCCCACAACGCAGTCTGATTGCGAAGGACATTTCGTCAATATCCCAGCCCTTCCTCACTCGGTTATGGTGTTTCACAATTGCGGTGCGTCATTGGTGTGCTTTGACTTTTGCTTGAGCTATTGTACTGCATGCTCAGACTATTTGTGATCGCCCTACCTTGCACTATTATAGACCTCATCGGGCAAGCCTTGTCTGAGTTCACAGGTGTTGACATTCCATTCAAGACCCAATCTAGCGAAGTGGGATATCACAATCTTGGGATGCGAATCATTTCATGGACTGTAAGATTATTATCGCTTATTACTTGATTGTTTCTTCTTTATTCAAATAACTCATTCTCCTCAATTTATCCATATCACATCGTCACTAGTGCTTACTCGAGACTCTTCATTTCCCAGATACTAGCTGCCTTCACTTTCAAGTCAAAGTAGCCCTCATCAAAGGCAAGTGTGGAAAGCCCAGTTCGACTTACGATGCTCAATCACTTGTGACGCAAGTAGAAACAGGCAAGGTAGTATACACAGCAAACAGCACTTTCATGCTTGATAAATAGTCCTGGTTGATGATTTTGTACAGTATTGATTTCATATTAATTCATCGACGTCTGTGCTCCACGCTCTGGATAGCGAAGCCTTTATTAATCTCACACAAGCACACTGAGTTCCGAATGGGGTGGATTGTATTCTCCACAGAGGTGCTAAGTTTTTACTTTTGATTGATGATTTGTAAATTAAGATGGGGTTATTGGATAATGGTACTAATTCTTCAACGCACCACCTCGAGAAAATCCTGCCGTCGGCGAAGCCTTCACAATTCCATCGTCGACCAACCCCTCTGGCTTCACTGTCTGACCAATAGCCGTGTACAGCTCCTTCTCCGCCACTCCCATGCACTCAAGCGTCAACTGTAGGTCACGGGTGGTCATCCCTTCAATTACCGCGTGGAAGTCAGTAACTGAAAGTGGTCCCTTCAGCGGTATAGACTCGTCTTGCATTCCAGACATCATTTGCGCCCAATACGACGACGTACGGAGCTCACCCTCATGACGATTCAGTAAGACGCGCTTCGCCGATTCGAGGTTGTCAGGTGATATCGGGTTCGAGGTCCGAAGTGCATCTAGAGTTTCTTTACAAGCCTCAAGCGCTGCCCGAGCCTTCTCCTTTGACGCTGTGACGGTAACGAGGAACCAGCCCCCCTTCAGTCTCTCGAAACCAGTTAGCGAGAAATTGGCATCGTATGTTAATTGCTTCCTTTCCCTCACAGTACTAAAGAGTCGTCGATTTGCAATTTCTGACACCAAAGCCAAAGCCGCACTCGCAAAAAGAGGGTGTGCCCTGCGCTGTTTATCATAATCACTTGCCCTCTTATCGGCATTACTTATATGCATCGCGACAGTTGACCCGTCCGCGAGGAATCCCCATGAATTTGGAGCAGCACCTGCGACATAGGCCACGGCACGTGGATCACTATCCTCAAGCTCTAAGTCGAGATGCTTCCCTGGAAGTAAAAGGGTTGGTACGCCACTGAAACCACTAATATCTGGCGCAGTATTCCCTCCTGATAGATGCTGTTTGTATTCAATATTGGCATTGGCAGGGACCGTGCCGAGGTACTTAAGAATCATGTCTAATACTTCGTTTACCACAAAGTCACCTGATACGGCAATTTCAATGTCGGATGGTACCAACTGGGACATGACCGCATTCTTGGCATCCTCGAGTGTTACGGCATTAACGGTGTCCACGTCGATTGATAAAAATCTGAAACGAGAGAGAGAGAGAGTAAGAAAGGCAGACGAGCATGAGTAAAATTCACGGTTTTTTTCCATAATTTGATACGTCGGAGAGCTCTCCTCCATATCACTCACCTCTGATCTCCGCCCGCTACAGCCTGCATAATCATTTCGGTACTCTTCCCCTCAAGGCTCTTCCCTAAACTCTCATGGGCTGTGCGGTAGCTTTGCTTACTTCTACCCAAGGCATCCTCTTCCCAATTAAAGTCAACAAATATTTCACGTACAATCTGCAATACACTCTCAGTGCCCGTAATCCCAAGTTGCTTCATATCACCATAACCAGTATTACCCACATTCGTCGTGGGGAAAACAAAGTCCATCGTTAATGCCTCTTCATTACAATTAATCTCAACCATAATAAGATGATCGACAGCAAATAACTCCACCTGCTCACGTGTAAACTTTCCAAATGACCCTCCCTCCTGCATCGCACGTGCACCCACGGCCAACGAACCAGGACGGAACCCATAACGTTGTTCGGCATCTCGTCCACCTGGCGCAACAAGACGTAAATGGCCACGTTGACTCTCAGCCGCGTTACGTGCCACACCAATACGCATACCATTACTAAGACGACGGAGGGTGAATGGCTTCGTAACACGATCGGCGGGTGTGTTGGGTGTACCATCAGTGAATTGACCAGCCTCCCACTTCGGTGGATACTTTACTATGGCATCAGCAAGTTCCTCCTCGGTTACGAGTGTATAGGGTACAACAACATCTTCTTCGGGTAATACCTCCTCAACACAAGCATCAAATATTGCCTTACACAACTTTTCTTCTGTTAAATCACCATCATTCGATTTGGGTGTGCATGCTACAGCCACAACAGTCCCCGTACTTCCCATCTCTCCCTCACGCAGACCAGTAATATGTGCACATAGTCGTGCTGCAGCATCATTCACTTCCTCAAGTGTTAATGTACGTAATGCCTGTTCGGTAACAGTGTAACACTGTGCGGGAGACATGAATGCATGTCCATTGGCAACCGTTTCCATTAGATATGCCAATTGATCTCCATGTGATATCATATCCCCCTGTGCGGCCAATTGTTCGGCATCGGTTAATAATGCTGATGCATATCGTTCCATTTCACCGGGCGTAACACCATGTAGCCCCAGCTTGCGTATTTCGGATATACTTTTTATTACCGCCTCCTCCCATCGGTGAGGCTCCGACGTCATATCCAAGCTACACACCGCACACCCCTCTCGAGCAGAATCAAGTTGATTAAACTCCACGAATGTAAATGCTGGATCATCACTCCGTCCACCGACATTTAAACGTATTTGTAATGCTGCCAAACATACCCGCCGTGCCAAACTCCGTCGGAATGATAACATGTCACGCACAGGCTCGACTGGACGTTTCGCAAATAAATGGAAGGAGAAGTTTTGTAATAATTCATGTTTGAATATATGTGGCCGTAGTGTACGTTTTGGTGTGAGCTTCATTTCGGATAGGAAATTCACTTTGTCATCCATATCATATGGCTGTTGTAGATGTATATCGTACTTGTCGGAGTTGGTAGTAGTAGTAGTAGTAGTGGGGGCATCATCATCGTCGGCAGTAGTAGCAGTTGGGACTCTCAACAATTGTCCCTTCTCCTTGGCATAGACTAATACATCCCGTGCTCCCCCCTCCTCCAAAACAAAGTCATGTCGTACTGGTGGATAATGCCAACTTTGGGCCTGTTTCATTGTGGCGCTAACAATAGCATCGGCTAATTGAGATGCCTCGACTTTCAAATCAACCAACTTGATTTGACTCCCCTGCTTCTCGGCGGATAAGTGTCCGAATTTATCCATTATCGTCGCCTCGACGTCCATTTCATCCAGGTCGCCCACTATATACAGTAGTACATTATCCGGCCGATAATGCGTACGATGCCACGTCTGTACATCCTCCCGATCCCATGCCCGAATCAATCGTTCCTTACCGATGGGAAATCGCTTCGCCAATCGATTCTCGCGATGTAGCGTGCCCAATATTTGACATTCCACGCGATATTCGATGGTGTTGACCATCGTCATTTCGCTCAATACCGCCTGTCGTTCTTTCTCGATACGCGACGGTTCGCATCGTGCCTCCATTACGTCGCATAATGCATCTAATGCCATGGGTAACATTGGTTGTCGTTGCTGTTGTTGCTGCCGTTGACCTCCATTGCCCATCATCCCACCATTGTCGTTCGAGGGCGGGACGAAGGTGGGACACGCCGCGTAGAATACCGTATGATGAAAATCCGTATATGCATTCGTTTGACTCCCGGTACCGAATAGACGTTCGCGTTTACGACTGCCCATATATGCCACGTGTTCCGTCAAATGCGCTATGCCCTGTTGGATATGTAATTCGTCCGCGCTTCCCGAAAAGACCTGCAGGTGTGCCTCGAATCGTCCCGGGGGGGATTTGTTGGGCAAGTAGACGTACGAGAAGCCATTGGGCAGCACGCCCGATCGTACTCCTGGATGAAATGGTAATAGTTTTATTTTTGGAGTTGCGGGATTATCATCATTATTATCATCATCGTTCTTCGTGGATGCATTACGATTGGGCGGGTATAGTGCGTTCAATGGATTAATATGATCGCGTTTACTTGGATGCGGTTCCAACACTGCCGTTGTTGTCGATGATGCTATTTTCCTCGACGCAGCATTCGCAGCGGCCGATGACGATGCAAAGAGGTTGGTTAGACTGAATTTCTTACTCTCGTTATTGCCGTTGTTGTCGGTGGCGCTGCCACCACTGCCCTTCTCCTCGCTCACGGTCACGAGCGTAGGGCGGTCACGTCGCTGTTGTGCTTCGTCGTCAATTCTTTTCGTCCCGGTACGCGGTCCAAGAAGATGAAGAGACGACGAGGAGGACGACGTCTTCGTCGAGGTGAGAACGGGCCGTGGCGATCGTAAGGACGATGTGACCCCGCCGAGCCCGCCAACACCGGCAACATTATTTGGACGATGACGACGAGGTGGCGCGTATGAGAAGGCACTTGTTACGATACCGCTCGATGATAATGAGGGAGTAGTAGTAGCGACGGTGACGATGATGGCAAGTATACCTGCCACATGGAATTGCATGGCTGAGTAATGGAAGGAGGTGAGAGGTGTGTGCACGTCCCGCCCAAAATTGACAGTGTGCGAGAAAAGAGAAAAGTGAGTTGAAGTAGAGATACAGAAGAAATCAATGTCAGAACTGACAGCGTCAGAATCCCCTGCTTCTGATTCTAGTACCTCAGACCTCAGTCTCAGGGCAGATAGTATCAGATGAAGTTGACCCTCTATGACATATGACGAGTATGAATGGGTAGGGTGTCTCAATCATAACCTACAGCATGATACAAGTGAGAAACCAAAAGAATCTCCTACTTCTGATTCTAATTCTACCTCTCTCCTAGAGCTCAGAGCAGATATCAGTGTGGGGGGTTGCATCCTTATACCACTGGCTGCAATAGCAGACACTGAAACACTTTGTACGGCATGTGTGCAGTGGATCTGATATGAGTAGTATGAAATGGGTGGGGTGCCTCAATCATAACCTGTATTAGTATGATCCAAGTGAGAAACCAGGAGAAATCAGATCGTCATCGTTTCGTCTAGTAAAAGGAAGGAAACCAGACAAACACAGCTGTGACTTTAATATTATCGGTCAGAGATCATATACAGAACAAAACAACTATTTTATGTAAGGTCACTATAATTCATTGTTGTCAAATGTCAAAGATGAGCCAATTGATTTCTGTTGGGCAATAAACCCATTTCACATAATGGTTTCACAAAAACAAAACTAATGTATTTGTCTCCATCTTCACTCCTGATCTACGCACAAGAAATATTGTAGTGAGCTGTGAAATTTAAGTTGAACAAAAAGCTTTCTTGACATCACCCTTGCATGCATCACAGGTTTTCCCTGTTGATTTTTACTTGTACTAATTGTTTATTACTTCAGGTCAATTGATAAATGCGCGGATGGCAGCATCTCTTGCGTCACTTCTTGTCTTAGCACAAAAATTATTGTTAGCAGAGAGGTTCATCCTTCGGCCTATGGACATTGATTCAAATACAATCCCATCTACTGTGACTGCTACCCACTGACACTGAGATCTGAGAGTAGGTAATCAGTGTGGGGTTGCAACTTTAAGACCTCTAGCCACAGTAGAAGGTGCTGAAACACTTTATATATATGTGAAGTAGACCTGCTGTGAGTATGAAGTGTGTGGGAAGCCTCAATCATAACCTGTAGTATGATCCAAGTGAGAAACCAAGAGAATCTCCTACGACCACCACTGTGATGTGAGACCAAGCAATATCAGATTAGGGTCGCATCTGTATGACAACCAGCCGCAGTAGAAGGTGATGAAACACATTACATATCTATTAAGTAGACCTGCTATGAGTATGAAGTGTGTGGTGTCACCAAATCAAAATCTAATTTTTATGCTGCTGAGGTCCCCACTGCCACTGAGAGACCTGATATTCAGTGTGGGGTCAATCTGTATCTCACAGTCACAGTACATCTTCTAATGTATGTCAAACTTCTTATATAAATTGGACATGGAATGTGTATACAGCGGAATGTCCCAAACACAACATATGGTTTATCTTTCTACCCAGCCAAAACCTTCAGTCTAATTTATATTGGTGTTTCATTCACTCCACACCATCACTCATCTGACAGAGCGTTGCTTACAACTTCATACTTTTTCACAACTGACTCGGCGACCATTTTATCCCTTGCAATTTCTGCAGTTTCATCAAGGCCAATCCATGTTGGAGGGTTATGAGACGGTAGTGAATCAATCCATGCAAACAATTCATCCTTCGAGCTACCTTCGGGTAACACAGGTGCACCTTTGACATCTGCTAGAGTGAAGTCAACATTAAATGCTTTTGAAACAAACGTCCTGTTCACCAAATTGTCAAGAATACTTTGATCGGAATCATTTATTACTCTTCCACCAAACACACCCTTGCACAGAGTAGATCGTATGGCCTCCCAAGGCAGTTTTTCTGGATCTAGATTCTGCCTTTTTCCACATGCATCATCCACAAGTGAATCAATAACATCAAGGGCATGTGTCGCGTCTGCCTCCGTGAATTCATACTGTTCACTCCAACCAGTAGGCATGAAGCGAAGGCGCTCTTGGATTACAGCATGCACCCAAGCCAAAATCAGGTAGAGTCTATTTTTAACGCTGTTGCGGAATCGGTCACTTGATATGCTGGAGAAAAATCTCGATAGAGATGCCTTTATCCCAGTAGGAGACTCTGCCACAATTGTATCACAAATTTGGAGGAGCGACGTTGGAATCTTGGGGCTAATTTCGGCTGTGATAAATAAACGAAAATCACCATGGGTGCCTGCATTTGTTGACTGAAGAATTTTGACCAGCGTATCTTCGAGCCATTCCGTACAGAGATGTACATTCTTGAGCATCACCCAGGTCCCCCGTTTCGATGCAGTGGCAATGAAATTTTCAGCTGTCCTGAATCCCTCCGAACTACCCATGGCAACAGAAAATAATTCTTTCGATTCGGATTTCGCCATCGACTCTACCCTCCCACTGACATCATGACCAGGCGCACTACAGAGAAGTAATGGAACCGAAGAGTCAATGTCTTCAAATGTCACCTCCCTTAGGCTGTTCAATCCTTTCCCTAACCATGGAAAGTTTAGTCCCATCGCTTCATCAATCATAGAAGTGATGTCATCAGTTGAGAGTTCCTTTACAACCTTTCCATCAAGCATGCTTGTTCCTGTGGCGATTTCGGCAAGGAGTAGAGCAAAGACCATCTTATCTTCCGTTCTCAAACCTCGACCAACCCTTGATGCAACCTCTTGATACAACTGAGTCTTCAACCATGATATGCGCTCTTGTCCTTCGCTAGCACTTTTGCTGATGGTGCCTTTGAGCACACTCAACAATACACTCATGAATGATTGCGCAGTGAACTCGTACAGGAAATCGAGCTCCTTCATGCCAGAGAATAGAATAAATAGTTGCTTACAAACTAAACAAAAAGGCTCAAATACGGCAATCGCACCCTGAACTTCAGACATGACCTTGGCGCTATTTGTAATCTGCTCTTCTACTTGAGCACCCTCTTTCATCAGACGCTCCATACCCTCTACAACGCTATCATTATCAAGGATACTACCCTCAATAGCGCTTATTTCTCTCAACATCTGTTCCTCAAGATTTCGCAATTTGACATTCTGTTCGCCTTGTAGCTTCAATATATTGTTCCGCTGCTTCTCAATTTCGGGTTTCTCACACTCCAAAATGCGGCTTAGACTTTGGCTCTGAAGGCCAGCGGGAGTTACTGTAAAATTGACAAGTGTTACTCGAGAGCATATATCTGGGGTCAATTTGACCGAAGGATTTTTTGTGGTTAAGACGATTTTGAACTTCGGGCTGTAGTCGACGTCTTCCGTTCCAATCCTAACTAAACATCTGCCACCAGTTCTCTGTATTTCTTTGTTCAATATAGGATTCAGCACCGGGTCGAGTTTCTCTACATTTTCGACCAAGAGAGTTGTTCCAAATCGCACTGCTCCAGCAAGGGTCTTCATGAATGCTTTGTCAAGAAATGAGGTCTTCTGAACTTTCTCACCCTGATACTTGTTCATGATGAAATCAATGGCGTGCCCCGATGGGTCGATAATGAAAGGGAAACGAACACAGCTGTGTAAAATGACTCCATTCTCTAAACTGAGAGAGTCAGATGGCAAGCTCTGTGATTGCCATGTCAGCCTATCTGACGCCTTACTAAGAGATTCCACCATGCTCAAATCATCCCGAAATTCAATACCAAGACAATCAAGGGTGTCACGCCATTGCTGGAGCAGTAATCGCCTTGTATTAAACGTGAAGAATCCTGAGTAAGTGAGGAATGCAGCCATTTGCAATCCATCGCCAACAAGATTTCTCAGAATATTTTGGAACCCTTCACTGCTCTTGAACCAGCGTGAACTCTCTTGACCGAGACTCTTCATCAGACTTTCTGCACGAGAAACTTTGGTAGTAACAATTTCCATTTCCCTCTTGAGAGCTTCAACGTCTCTGATAAGAGTTGCGTATTCTGCCTTGTAGTTTGCAATCGACGATTCCAACTGTGCTACCTCAGACTCGAGTTGTTCCTTTTGTTCGTTTGCCACTGCAGCTTCTTTCTCCAACTGTTCAACTTCTTCACGTAATGGCTGTATGCTATTGTAAATAGATGAATACTTGATCTGAGATTCGGCCCACTGATAGAGTGGACCACATGCTTTACTGCTCCTCATTACTTTCTCAATTGACAGATCAGGATTTCCATCTAGATACTTGTCATTCACAATTTTAATTTGCCTTGACGTCAGCTTGTCGACGTCGAACGACAATATACTAGGAATGAATTCAGATTTGGCCAGGAGCTTCCTCACATCAGCCCATTCAACACTCGTCTCGCCAAGCATGATCGCCACACATTCGAGAGTCAGTACAACATTCGCAGGCGGACGGCCTAAATTTCGGATTTCATCCAAGTCCTTCTTTTTGATTCCCTTCACGCTGTCTCTTGCACTTATCAGTGCAGGTTCGGCTTCATCAAGTTCGACCTGAGCTTTTTGCTTTCGTTCGGCGATGGCAACTTGCTGACGCTCAACATCGACACTCATCTTTTCAGCGTCTTCTTTCCTCTTTTGAGCTTTGTTCTGGTCGGCGACCATTTGCTGCAATTTGCTATTGGCAAGTGTCTCTTTTTCTTGGAGCTCAAGTGTCTTCGCCGCCAATCCTGTCTTTAATTCAGCCACAATATCTTGAGTTTGTCGAAGCTTGGAGAGGCCAGCATTTACGTGCAATTGTTCGTCTTCAATTTTCTCTCGTTGGGTGTTGACACACGTTACAAAGTTGTGGATCAACGCTAGATAGTCTCTAGGTGACAAAAATGTGCGGTTCGTGCATGACGCTGCCTCTGCATCATCCGAAACGTTCTTTGTAATTGTGTGCATCTGAACAAGTGCGGCAACAACAGCTTGGTGAAAACCTCCCTTGGCAAGTCCTCCAAAAGCCTCTTCAACTCGCGACATAAGATCTTCTCCGGCCCCGATACCCCAGGAGCCTCCAACACTTTCAGCATCCCCCATGTCTAACCTCATCGTAAATTCCTTCCCAACTTCAGCCATGGCCTTCGCGCTCCACGAGCCAAACCAATCGACGACACACCTGTTGAATAGTGCCGGACTTGTGGTTGATCGATTTTTCCACTCTCCCCCACTGGGATTCATCGTGAACACAACGTGAAGATTGCGTTGGACGATCCCCGTAAAGCGACGCCATAATTCATCCTCACTGTCAATAATCACACCCTCACGAGCCGCACTTTCTCTACAGGCTCCCATCAATGCCGTGTAGTCGTCGCCATCAAAAAGACCTGGAACTTCACCTGAGGCTAGAAGAGCATTCATAGCTTCTAAAAATCCACTGCCCAAGACATTACCTTCGTCAAAAATGAAGCATATCTTTTCCCCGTCGACACCAACACGTCGCATAACGCCACGCAAATCCTGATTAAAGTCATCAATGGAATACCGAGAGTGAGCTTTAATCTGAAATATCTGCAGCCCGTTCATCCACGACACGAATCTTGACAAGACAGTTTTCCCCACACCACTATCTCCAACAAGCAATAGATGCCCCATGGGTTGACGTAGAACCCGATCGATTCTCAGCACATGATCCAGCACCTGATCAAACACTACCAATGGGACGTCAAGTTCTTCCTCATAAAAGACCTTTAATCTGGCAATAAGGAACGACTTCAGATCATCTCGATTTACACGTTTTGTATCTTTGGTCAACCACGAAGAGTAAAACAAAGGCCTCTCTAGCACGTCATCGTGGTCGATTACAGGAAACATTTGCTTCGCGACATCATCAATTTTATTCGAGCACCATTCAATCTCATCGTCACCTACTAGACGGTCTGAAAATAGACGGAGAGCTTCATGAGCCCAGATTCGAACAAGTTCGTCGCGAGTGAGCCCTTGGTCCATATTCACTACTGCCTCGTATATTCCACGAACCCATCGGCTGAGTTCACGAGGGGAATAAAAGTATTGTGGTTGCATTGCAGGAGTGAATTTCTTCTGGCAGGCCGTGAATACCTCAATCATTGCCTCAGTGATGGTGTCAATTTCACCCTTCAAGTTAGGAAACAACTTCATTATCCCACCATTAAAAGTGCGATAAACTAAAATTGTCGTAGAGTTTGCAAACAGAAAAGAATTCGGTGAGACTATGCTGCTAAACTTTGTCGAATCTCTTCCCATTCAAATATATGTAACTCACTCTGTGTCAAGGATTGACCATCGGGAAAATCGACAAATAGCAACGATGCATGGCGAAGAAATCTAGACGACATCTTCACTCGGCCAGCATCAGTTGGAGGATTACATGCTCCCACGAATTGAATCCGGCTAGTTTTCACCCAAACATTATCCTCTCTCCAAAAGCCTCCTATAAAATGAAATAAATCATGCGGCGTGAGACATAATGATTAGTTAGTCCTGATTGCAATACACACGCGGCAAACACAAAAAAGTGTACTCACCCTGCTCTACAAGCTGCCTCATGAACATGATAACACGTTGGGTCCCGTACGAATCTTCCTCGGGAAGGTTGATCTCGTCACAAAATATGACGAGCCAGCTACTCGATCCAAGACTCTCATCTGGCTCAAGTACGACGCCTTTCCCTTTTCTCACATAGGTGCAGTACTGAGCAAAAGTCTTCATTATTATCTCAGGTGTCGTCCGAGAAGAGAAGTTTAGGCTCGCAAGGACAACCCCTTGTACCGATTGCAAGACGCTTGTAAGTGTCATGGTCTTACCGCTGCCGGGGGGGCCACATAAAATAAGAGGGGAACGGCTATCAAGCCAAGCACTGAGGATTTCTGAATTGCGAACTGTATCAGTGGTAGTGACAACTACATCCGTAGCAGTCACTTTGTGACTTTCAATTTCTACTCTGGGAACGCTGTCGCTCCACAACTCCAGTTCTCCTTTGTCTACTCTAACTCGATAATCTGCAAGAGACCCACCAGAAGGCAGCATGATACCACTCAGCCGTAACAACAATTCAGCAAGTTCATTGCGAATTTCCCATGTCGCGGAACCTGCCATTGACCATAGTACAGAGTACAAGAGCCAGCGCTTTCCGAAATTTTCAGCGTGTTGTCCAGACATTGGAAAGTCAGGGTGATTCTCATCATACTCGATTGCCAGCCGAATGCCCTTGACGAGGAGCGATTTCAAACTGTTGAGTAATCCTTCTCTTGATATCTCCATGATATGTGACTTGGATAAGGAAAACTCAAGTGAGTCTGCCACAAGAGAAGTTGACCTTGAATCTTGGGAGATTACTAATTCTTGAATGGCATCAAGAAATGAAACCTGACTCAAAGTGATTGTTTCACCTGATGAGAGGGTATCATCGGCTAAATTTTCTGTTCGAAGCTCACGCATGAGGTGCTCAAGGCACATCGTCGAGGTAATGGTGTCTGAGCTAAACCAAATCATGCCGCAACGACTAACAGTTGCTGGGGTTGCCTGAGCAAGGGAGTCGACCTCAAGAATTATGCGTACATTGTCAGGAATGCTAAGACGCTCCCCACTCGGCAGTGTAAGCAGCTTGTTATCGTCCAGCACACTATTCAAGTTCTCGGCCCATTCTGGATCGACATCACCATCAAACACAATCCAATGCCTTCGATCTGCTTCGCCACGTTGATTGGCGATGATATTTCGCAGCAAGCAAGTGAAGATACCGTCTTTCCACTCTAAAGTTGTCCCATCAAGAACTCCAAACAATGCTTCTTTATTGATTGATTTAGGGTCAATAGTATATATTTCATTCTTTGTCCCATCATACATTTCGTAAATAGCATTCAGCGTCCGTAGTGCTGACGTCTTCCCAGCGCCACTTGGTCCAACAATCATAACCCCATGACGCATTTCAAGCACCATTTTCAGCTGAAGAATCTTTTGAACCCAATTAGGGTGAGGAATGTAGTTATGAGTCAGACATATTTTCTCGAGTATTTCCATATGATTGGCGTCTTCCATTTTGCTGACCTCCGCGCCTGGAAACACCTCCTCCAGTATGGACGAGAATACATCTAGATCATCCGCGACAAGTTTTGGCAAGATATTGTTGCAAGCACCTTGGATTAGAACTCGTCGTTCTAAAATCGCAAGCTCTTCGCCTTCCACTTTATCTGTGTCCTTTATTGCTTGCCGCTTCAATCCTCCAGCAGAAACGAGAAGAGTTTTCAATGCTCGTAGGCCAAAGTCATAATGGCTTTGCTTGGACATTCGCTTCTGACTCATGATGAAAATATCCACAACTTTACCAGCCAGCTTCTCCGCGCTCACGATGCCTTGACTGTATAACATGACCTGCGTAATCAACTTGCGATCAGGTACGACCATGGCAACAGATCTGAAAAGCGTCTTCAAGTTATCTGGGAGGTTGCTCCGCCCAGCATAGCCAGGATTCATCGTGACAAATATTCCCACATTATCAGAAAGACGAATTGACTTTCCTAGTATCTCGATGTGCTTTTGACGTTCAATCAAACCTTGCTGGATAGCAAGAATTTGCTGACTCACAGCACTCAGAATGCGCTCTTCAAGTCGATTGAACTCGTCGAAACAACCCCAAGCGCCAACCTGACATAGACCGCAAAAAATCCTACCCATTGCCCCAAAGTCAAAGGTTTCATCGCAGTTCATGACAACGACAAACCTACCAAGCTGGGCACCTAATGCTTTCACACTCTCAGTCTTTCCTGTGCCTGCGGGGCCAAAAGGATTTCCTCCCATGCGGAAATGTAGAGCTTGGGTTAGCGTTAGATAGCATCGATCAGTCAAGGGAGTTTGTACAAGTCTTTCTCCAATGCCGAGATACTCAAATCCATAATAAAATGAAGCATTAGATAGACTGATGCGCAGTTTCTCGATGAGTTTCTCTGCTTGCGGATTAAAGTCATATCTGAGGTGGTACAACCAACGAAAGTCATTTACGTCTGACACCCCGCTATCAATCATAGCTCGTGTGACATCGCGCTGGTGTACGAGTTCTGTGATAAGCTGCTCGAATTTCTTTCTAGACTCAGCAGGCAAATCAAGTAACACCGTTTCTGCCATGATCTCAAGCTTTCCATTGATCGATCCAAAAACTATCTCCATCTCATGCTTACTGTCACCATTTCGAAGTGCGGCATCCATCGACATACTCCAATCAACCAAGCTAGCTAGAATCATAACCTGCGCTGGAAATTTGCCAGCCCAAAGGACAAATTCAGTCTTACCCTCAAGACCAGCAGTCGAGGCTCGAGCCGCTTGCACCGCAAGCACAGCCTCTTCAAGTAGCTTTGCAAGGGTCGTGTGCATTCTATTTTCAAGCTCTTTAAGCCAATCTTTGACGTTCATCTTGTTGGTTACTGTAATGGCAGTATCGAAGGACACCATTTCGCCGTCTTTTGAAATCATGGCATCAAATCTAGTGAGCACCCCTTCTTCTTCACATGGAGCAGAGTTTAGGGTAGCAATGCCTGCAAACATTTTCCCAAGATGTGGTAACACCTTGCCTGGCTCAGAAGCATTTCCGATTATTTCAAGCAAATCATCATCTCCTAAGAAGTAGAATCGAGAAAAGTCGTTCCGTTGTGTTTCCAGGTATGCACCTAAAGCTTTCTGGATTACTGTCATCAAGTTTGACAACCTCTCAAGAGTACGCTGTAGATTTTCAATGTTCAAGGCTTCCATTGCGTATGGGCGGTTGGAGATTCGCCGCATCAAAGTAATGAATTCACCATCGACGCTCTTGAATCTGGACCATTCGGCTGGTAATTGAGCCTTGATGTCTGCACTGCCAAGGAAAATTCCTTCGAGGTAAACCCACCGTCTCTGCACATCAATCCATGCATCAAATGCGGCCCTTAGCTTGGTTAGGCGGTCTTCCCAGAGATTGCCTTCTTCCTGAAACTCTCTCACAGCGCGGTAATATGGTGAACTTCGCATGAGCACGAGACCTCCGGTGTGATCGTCTAATGCAGTGAAGAGATCATCCCATCCGCGAATCAACCTAACTTTATTTTGATACAACACCAGATCGAGCTCCTGTTTCATCCAGCGATCGCGTACTTCCGTCAAGAAATTTTCTATCGCCATCTCTCCCTGCGCAACTTGAAGTACTTCGGCCATATCCTGTTTCCTCTCAAGAAGACCATTATCCCAAAGCATACCCACCGTGAGCTCTGAATATGACACGTGGATATTCAATCGTTGAAGAATGGTCTTCCAGTGTCGATCCTTGAGTGCATCTGTCTTCATATCGTTCAAAGTCCCATGACTAGCGAGTAGAGACTTAATCTTGTCATACAAAGCAGTGCACGCATCATACTGACGGATCCTATTTGGAAGGGAACGTAGTTCAATCAACAAGTCATCCAATGTCTTGCGGACACTCCTCATCGCAGCATTTGCCCAGAGAGTCTCTTTAACCGCTACGAGAGCAGCGAACGGTTTACTTACTGCATCCCAGACCTCCTTAAGGTCAACTAATTCGTCGAGACAACTGGACATGTCATCCATGCTCGGACCTCCATCCAAGCCTAAAACATCCTTTGCCTTTCTTGCTAATTGATTATCCAGCTGAGCCTTCTTCATGTTGAATTCAAACTTAGTCAAAGTTTCAATCGCCTGATTAGGGTTAATGTTGCCCATCAGCGGTCTGTTCTCTCTCCAATCACTGATCAATTCGGAAACTCTCTGAGATATTGCCTTATCCTCAGCAATGACTCGTGACTGCAGGAGAGGAACCTGCTCTTGCATGGTACTGTTTCTCTTTAGCAGCAGCTGCTCGACTTGTTGCAACTGCCCAACAACAAGGCTAGATTCGACCCAGTCGACTCGAAACGTATGACGCTGCCTTTTCAACAACTTCTCAGAATCCACAAGCTCTTTGATCGTCTTTTGCCAGCCAGCAAGCTGCTGTGTCGATTCCTGCAAGAAAGTAAGACCAAGCACAATGTCGCTAGTTGCGGAAGAAGTCCCTTCGAGTGAAATGCCTTCTAAACGAGTCTTTGTATCGGATACCTTGCCATAGCTTTCGTTAATACGTTCCGCAAGAATCGAGGAAAAGCATGTTTGGAGATCTTTCTGCCATGAGTCATACTTCAAGTTAACTTGTGACTGCACCTTGTTATATCTGACGACAATAGGCCCGAATTCAGCTGTTGTGGCAGAAGAATCAAGAGAGTTTCTGCTTGCAGTCACTTCAAGAATAAGCTCATGCCATTTCGCAAGATCATTCCCAATTGCCACAGCAACATCTGAAACTTGAGAGTCCCATAAAGTCTGGTAGGCAAGCCACTGATCTACAAACTGAGAAAGGTTCTGTATATGACATTCCACTGCAAAGTAGGCATTGGAGAGGGTTTCTGGAGAAACAGAGTTGGACAAGTAGTAAAAGGTTTCCGCTGCAAAACCTGCACTTGATTTGTTTTCAAACACTTCGAATCTCGCACTGTTCAGGCAGGGCAAGTTGCATACAATACCCATGTAATTATGCAATTCATTCAGAAAGATCGATCGAGTTGACAGGACTGCGGGGAAGGCTGAAATTTCCTGATTCTTCAAGAGGATTTCCACTCCTATTTTTGGTATTTTAACCAGCCTCTTGTGTCTCGCTTTCTTTGAATTGGACTCGGTTGATGGTTGGAAGGTCTTGCACCATGTTACAAGGGCTTCATCCAAGCGAATTCCCAGTACGTCTCCCATCTTATTATTCATTTTACCAACCCACGTGGCTAGATCAGAATACCCTGCCATACTCAACTCATCCACAACTTTTTGAACTCTTTCAACGGCGTCACAAAATTGCTGCCATTCGAATCCGACATTGCCAATGGCGTCAATAGCAATGTCGATGTTATAACACGCACGCAGGAGAATCTCCACTCTCTCTTCGAATCGGGACACATGCTCATTAAGAACAGCCACCCAAGAGCCGATGTCCTTCGAATCCCAGCGCACGCGATGTCTCGTAGTCTGCTTAGAGCTTCCTGTAGACACATCAAATGCCTCAGCCATGGATTCTCGGATAAGTTGTAGCTCCTGCGCTACCAATGGCTCTAAGTCGGGAGTTACGAGGCCTCGTGCTGCTGCGTAGGATCGGAGTGCAGTCTTGAGAGTCACTAAGAAATGAATTGTAAGTGACACAATTGAGTCAATATCAGAGATGAAGAGGAAGAAGAACGGAGTTGAAAAGCACCCGGAAACTTACTGGCATGCGAATAACGAGCATTGGCATCCTCGGACACAAGAGCAATCGTACGCGGGATGTCACGTTCATACCCGAGCCACTTTAAATTACGAATCTCACGTGACAGATACTCGTATTTCTCATCAAAGTTTGCCTTGGCAACAATGACCTTCCCCTCTCTAACCACAATTATGGGGTATGTTACAAGCTTTGAGTTTGTATCCGAGGATAGCTCTCGTTCCCATTCTTTCACCCAATTTCGGAAGTAGGTCCGTGAGTCCAATTTGCTCAACAACTCATCACATGAACGCCGAAGTTGTCGTCCCTCCAACTGCTGTCCCCATTCTTTACCAAGAACATCACTCATGCGTTTCATTAGCGCATGCACCTGTCGTTCCATTTGCTTTGCCCAAAGGATCTTTCCACTCACGGGTGGTATACCCCGAATGGTGGCAATAATCGACGCCGATGATGATTCATACTTGTGCATAAACTTCGATTGGAGCTTCTGCACGGCCAAACCGACTGTGTTAATTAGCTGGAGCTGGAATTCCTTGACGGCCGTGCGAACACGGGATCGCGATAGTAGTGGGTTGAAACGTGCAAATACACGAAACATATCCTCGGCATCCTGTTGTGGTGGTTGAAGGAACGTGATGATATACAATATCGATAAAAAAACGAAGAGAAATGGGGGTTGGGATAAGAAGATGAGAGAGAGAGAGGTGACAGAGGAGTAAATAAAAGATATAACTAACCTGACACGAAGATAGCTTATCTCTCAACAACCTTGCGAGATGCTCCTCAATGGCATCGACCTTACGATCATATCCCTCTAATGCATTCGTGAACATCGCCTCGCCACGTGTGCTGAGGTCGAGTACATCTAGTGATGCGAATAATGATACGGGTGCATCGTCAACCTCCTTTAATGCCCACGTTGAATAATCCTCTCCCCCACTCCCCAACAAAACCGCCGAAGATGTAAGATTTGACGAGGAGGTCCCAATAGTCTCGCCTCCACCACCACCTGTTAGTGCCTCGGCAACAACACCACGAAGCTTCTCATGTTGTGTCCGGAAGTAGTAAATAGCATCAAGACGTTCTCGTAATCGTACATGATATAATCGTATACCCTTTAATACCTGTGCAGGCGTGGTTGTTTCATCACCCCGTCGACGCATCCTACCCTGATCCAAGAAGAATTCTGCAAATTCAGTATACTTTGTATCAAATAGTACAAATATATCCTGTGTGGGTATACGAACGAACTTTTCATACTGCATATAGTCAAGTCCAAGTATAATATTCTTCCCTCCTCCCATATTATTATTATTATGTCGATTATTATTACTACTACTACTACTACTACTACTACTACTACTACGTAACATGCTCTCAATAATACGTTCACGTAATGTTAATGTCATAGCCTCAACTAATCTTGCTAATCGATCAAGATCATAATATCGACTAGTACGTATTTTGGGATAATAATTAAATATTGATTCGACTGCTATACATATATGATCACAGTCATTTGCTGATAATAACATTTGGATAGGATAATCACGTAAAAAGTTGACAATGTCGGTAGTATGTGATGTAGCATTAACAATTCCTGTATTATTTTCTAATGCAATTGTTGCAACGAAACGTTTGGCGGCACGTAATAATGCAATTGTTAATAGTACAGTTGGCTTGCATAGTTCGGATTGGATATGCTTTAGTGCCTCATCTAAGCTTAGCCAGAATGTAACCTCCTCAAGGTCGGCATTATTATTCTGTCCTCCACCAGTAGTAGTAGTAGTACTACTACTAAAAGTAACCTCCTTATTACTACCAACACCGTGTTGTTGAAATGATGAGGCAGTGACAGCAGAAATGGAGGAGGAGGATGGGAGGGTATCAGGATCAATAATAGTAGGAAAGGGTGTCGTACCTGGTAATGATGTCACCTTACGTATTTGACTAATCCATACATTAAGTGAACTTTGTACCTCATTCAATATAGTATCATTATTACTATATTCCGTTAAACCGACATTATCAATGTCGAGTGCAGTTGTTGACGATGTTGCAGCAGAAGCAGCGGCGGCAATTATTATTGGATGAGCCAGTAGCACAATATGTGGTATCCCATGTCCTCCTCCCATGAATGATGATGAGCGTTGACATTGACCTAATGCAATATCTAATTCACGTAATTTATTTTCAAGTGTTTCCATTTTACTCATCATACGTGATGACTCATTACTACTACTATCATAATTCTTCTTACTCTCGAGTGCCTCCATGGCGCGTACTGCCGGTAGGAAGCAATGCCGTGCATACAGTTGTAATGATAGGTAAGTGGTAGTGGAAGCAGGATTGCTACTGCTGTCCTGCTCTGCTATTGTTGATGCGGCAGCTGCTGCCTCTACTACGCTGTCATCATTGGTTTCAATATAAGTATCAAGATAGGTACGTGGAGTAATAACCATACATTGTATCATACTCCTTATTGGAGCTACTACTGTTGTCTCTGTGTTGTTGTTGGTGTTGTTGTCGTCCTGCTCCACAGTAGTTGTCGTTTTAGTTGTCATTGCTGATGACGAGGAGGGCGAGGGGGTACTTGACGATGACGAGTCGTCGTTAGAAGGAACAGTAATAAAGGCAAGCAATCCCAAATTCCGTCCATCGGGTATATCAGTGGATGCTATTGCCTCATCGTAGCACTCTTCCTCTGTTGTACTGTCGTCATTGTTATTATCATTATTGGCGCTCCCACTAGTATTATTCACCGCGCCACGGGGGACCCAAACAAACAGTCTATTACATCCCCCCTCCTCCTCCTTCTTCTCCTCCTCCTCCTCATTATTCACAGTACTGACATTATCATTCCCACTCCCCTCACCTCCGCCCACCCTGACAATGACATCATTTTCTTCTTCTGTAGCACCGCTCCTCCCCGAAGCGGCAAGGAAACGACGGACTGCCAATAATGATTCCGGGGATGATATTTGTGCTTGTAAATGTAATTTACATGCACCTTGGACATATTCTACTGTGTTACTATTGGTCCCTGCATGACGACGACGACGATTCGTACTACTACTTCGTCGACTGCTGCTGCTGTCCATCCTTCTTCTATTGGAATGATTTTGTTTTTTTCACGTTGGTATTTTGATCGAAGTATGATATTATTACCACCACAGAAAGAATGTGTTTGGACCCCTCTACCCGTTGATGATAGTACCGCAAGGAGACAATCAAACAGTGGTTCCAAGTTCCAAGATGGAAGGACTAACGTACCTGACAGGATTTGGCGGGACTCACAGGGTCGTTTCAAAGATTGCCTTGCTGATCTTGTTGCCCCACTGTCATTGACGATTGCCTGGCTGACTTGTGATACTGTGGACATAGTCTCTGATGAACGGTTGTCCAACTTTACCAAGGAAGAAATAAACTGGTTCTAGAACCCAGTCAATATGCCAAGCCTCGTCATATCTTGCATTAGATGTTGGAGACTAGAGTGTCATTTTGTATGTCCTCTTCCAGGTAAAGATTCCAGTGATAAGTTTGCTCCATACACATCAAGAGGGGTTGCATTTCTTACAAAGAATCGGCAAGCGAGGTGTTACAGTAGGGGTTTGGCTGGCCTAGGTACCACATGACAGATGATGGTGTTGCATTAGTTGATGCCATACTCAAGTATGCCGGATCGGACGTACGAGGACCAGGATTGTACGGCTCGAATCAAGACATTACAAGCAAGTTAATGATTAATGAAAAGCTTCATGACGAGTGTTCAGGGGGTTAGTAATGTATATTCTCAACATTCTCCAGTGCTAATGGATACCATTGAGGGTGCATCAAAGGGGAAGCTTCTGGGACAGACACATCCGTTGATATTGTCTGGCGGCGGGAGTTCCACGAACGTTGAGGGTATGACAATACCACAGGAGATATTAATACTTATGGTTGGTGGGGTGACATATGAGGAAAGTACAAAGGTGAATCTATTCAATATGGCGAATGTTGGCAAAGTTCGTGTAATTTTGGGTGGGAGTACAGTGCACAATAGCACAAGCTTCCTTGAAGAGTTGAAGCTATTGATGATAAATGGACGTTAACAATGGAAGTCAAAACGGTATTGTTGTAAATAGTTGTGGATGAGTAGCAACATCGCATGAGTAATGAAGAGTATTACTAGTTGCGCATTCATCATCAACAATTGGCAGATCAACTTCGAATCTGCCATTCCCATTCCCCTACTGTCCCTTCACACTACTACTCCAACCATATTGCAATATGATGCATATCTCATTCCCCAATATGATGCATATCTCATTCCCCATTATCAGGCAAATCTTCCATAGAATTGGAAGGCGCTGGCAGCATACTAGTTTAATAATGCTTCCAGATGGGACTAGGTTTCATTAAACAAACATTCAAGCACAGTTGAATTACTATCTTCGACCCTGTATCTTGCTACATTCCTATTTGCAGATACCATCTGGATATAATGGAAAAGAAAGATTTTCAGTGAAACTTGAGATGAACAGGAAACCATGACCTCAATCCGTCCACTTACATGTTGATAAATAAAATTGGAAAAATGATTGGCCATGCACAAATGCAGAGCATGCCATAGCCAACTCAAACTCAGCCAATAAAAAGATGGTCTCGAGTGCAGGATTCCTGGATGGTGTTTGATTTTCCCACCAATGCTGGCAAAATGTTGGTGTTGCTCCTTGCTCCAGCATAACAACAGCGGGTGCTACTACTCACCATTGTGTTCCTCCAGCAGCGGCATGAGTTGTTGTATGCGTGTCACGTTTGTTAGAGATGACAACATGAGCACCTGTATTGTTGCCAGTAAATTTGAATAGAAATATGTACCTCTTGACCGGCAGACGAAGTGCGATGATGGCGAGATTTGCTTCTTCATTTTTCATATATTGCCATAAGCCATTAGTAGGGTGGTGGTTTAATGAAAACGGCTTCGCCCGGGCTTTTGGAGGTGATGGTTACGTGTGAATGACAGGGGGGAATGCCCCCGCCGGACCCCCCCTCTGTTGGTGACATCACGGGCTCTCTGGTGACGTCATGGGCCCATCGTTTAAGGAAAGTTTTTGGCGAATGAGCAGGAAAATATTTTTGGCGAGGAACCGTTAAGGTCTGGGGTCTGGCCTTGTAGGCTCATAGCCTCATGAGTTCCACTTGTATGCACGTGACAACCAGCAGGAGAGAGACAGGGGACAGGACAATGAAAACGGCTTCGCCCGGGCTTTTGGAGGTGATGGTTACGTGTGAATGACGGGGGAGAATGCCCCCGCGGACCCCCCCTCTGCTGGTGACGTCATTGGCTCTCTGGTGACGTCATGGGCCCATCCGTTTCAGAAATGTTTTTGGCGAATGAGCAGGAAAATATTTTTGGCGAGGAACCGTTAAGGTCTGGCCCTTGCCTGGTCCGCATCCTCAAAAGTTCCACTTGTAAGCACGTGACAACCGACAGAGAGACAGGGGACAGGACTATAAGGGCTGCCGGGCTTTAGGAGGTAAACCTCCAAAAGAATAAGGGCTGCCGGGCTTTAGGAGGTAAACCTCCAAAAGAATAATGAAAGAGACTCAACAGAGGTAACTATGCGCGACCACTATGCGCAACCACGAACGACCACGTCGACCGACAGAAACTCTGTGTCACAACGACACCGTCATCAAATCTCGGAGTCACAAGCCACAGTCCGAAGCACCCAAAAATAATTGGCGCTCACATGAGACACGAATGACAAGGGACTCATACAGGGAGAGATAACACCATCCCAAATGAAGCCAAAAACTTATGGGGGATACAATAAATACAGCCCCAACTACAGGGGAAACCCGGTAGCTTTGGGCTCAACAATTGAACAACTTTCAGTCAGTGAATCTGATACAATGTCTGAACAATAATTTTAGATTTTTTGTGAATGAATTAATGTTGGCACCCAATTATTTATACCAATCTTGTTCTATTATAATGGCAGACCATACTCGTCAACATTTTGTCCCACGGCACCTGCAGACAACGAAACTTTCGAAACTAATGGTGCCGTCGGAATCGATGGCATTGTTGCAGTCTCTTGTTGTTGTTGTTGGAGGTAGCTCGGTAAAATAGAATTCCCCAATGATGTAATTGTTGTTTCCTCCTCTAACTCATCAGCTAACATATCCAACTCAGCCTGTAATTCTGCCTCGTCAATATCAGCCGGCGTGGACCAATTGCTTGCCAATGCCTCATTAATTTCATTAAATTCATCCATCATTTCGGCCATATCATCCGCGAGTTCATCTACATCACTAATATTTAAGTCATGTTTCATCGTACGTTTCATTTCGACACTCGCCGCCTTCATTGCCGATACTGTGGATACGGTCGCCTTGGCCGATTCAATACCGAATGCTGCCTGATCGATATTAAATTGTTGCCCGGCCAATTGATCGCGTTGATTTTCGTACATTTTTTTACGTTTCAATACCTCCATGGCACGTTTTTGCAATGAACTTTTCGTACTAGCATTCATTGTTGTGGCCGCCTTTAACTTATCACGATATAGCTTTAACTCTTTATCAAGCTGTGATATGCGTCCATCTAGTGTGTCAATTTGACTTGATACAGCAGATGATGCATCATTTAGACTTGGTGGTGGTGGACCCGGAGCCTTCTTTTTACCAAATACTCGATTCATGCCGCCCTCCTCCTCCTTGCCGCAATCGGCACCAGAATCACTAACTACAAAACGCTAAGTACAACGCAAACTCATCACACGTATGTAGCCCCCATACAAATCTAGAGGTATGATTCCTACTAGTAGGAAATAGTTCGCTGCGAATGCGGAGCGGAAGC
>Ga0247843_1002898_pt1 | contig 29646 bp, 23 predicted proteins | sample LaCruzMarch2017__FD_192420 | JGI IMG/M metagenome (GOLD analysis project Ga0247843, IMG submission 192420) | Freshwater microbial communities from meromictic Lake La Cruz, Castile-La Mancha, Spain - LaCruzMarch2017_8m | ecosystem: Environmental > Aquatic > Freshwater > Lake | place: Spain... | reverse complement strand
TCCGCCCGCTCGTCTTCCGAAAGGGTGTCGAGTGCGATGTTGTTTAGTGATACTGAGCCACTTGAAGCGCGATCTAGTCCGGCGCAGAGCCCCAGCAAAGTGGTTTTTCCTGAGCCGGAAGGACCTACGATGGCAAAGGTGTCACCCGCTTCGAGATTGAAACTCACATCGTCGAGGACGGTGAGGTCGGTATTGTGGGCGGTGCGGTATTGTTTAGTGAGTTGGGAGACGGAGAGCATTTTTATGAAGTGATGGCCCGCCTTCGCCTATGGCTATGGCGGGTAAAGGTGATAAAGTGATGGGGTGATGGCCCGCCTTCGCCTTTACCTGCCGAGGCTTGACGGGCAGGGAGGCTATGGCGAGTAAAAGTGATGAAGTGATGACCGCTTTCACCATTAACAGCATAGGCCAGCTCAGGTTTTAAAAAGGAGACGGAAGCAGCGTTTTTTTAGATAGGCAGGCTCTTAGAGACTATGAAAATTGAGCTGGGCATACAAGAAGGCGTGTATATTCGCCATTTCGGATTGATATAAATGGCCCAACTTAACCACAAAGTACTAAAAAACAACCTGTAAATATGCATATAAAATTGACTCTCCTCTCCTTCTTCATGCTTCCCATGCTAGTATTTGGCCAATGGGAAGAAAAAAGCATTGCGACGACCTCAACACTGACCTCCGTTAAGTTTTACAAAAATGACCAGGGCTTTACGGTAGGCGGAAGTAATATTACAAAACCAACAATGGGGGAGATGCCTGGGAATTAAGTTTTACTGGCAACGGTTCTGTTTTCTTTGAAGATATCTTCATTATCGAAGCAGGCAAAGCAATTGCTGTAGGAAAGGATTTCAACGCCGTCCGGTTCGGATATTTAAATTGTTAGTGGCAATAAAATAAAAATGAAAAAGATTCTATTAATAGCGATATTGTTTATAGTACCAATCGGGATTGCTTTTGGATGTTGTGAATGCACAAAAGTGTCCTACAAATTTATGGACAGAATTGAGAGGGCCCCTTTTGTGGCAATAGTCGAAGTAATTAGGAAGGATACCATTAGCGGCTCAGAATTAGGAAATCCAAATTCTTTTGCTCAATCGTCAGGTTATTCATTTACGGTCGTCAAGATTTTAAAACAGTATTCAGGTAAATATTTTGGACAAGAAATAAAAATAATAGACTCCAAAGGCCTTGAATGTTTCACAAAATTATTTTATAAAAATATTGGAGATAAATTTATAGTGAAGGGCGGAGTCGCTGATATAAATGAGTACGTGTATAGGGATTGGGATAAGCAATTGCCGAATGAAAACATTTTAGTGCTTGGACTTTGTAGTACGAACCAGTTACAACTCGATAATAATAACATTACTGGATGGATTACGCTTAAAGGTGACCAGCGCTCTTGTCGGCGGCGCAGTGCATTTTTAAAGATAATCTCATTGGGGCTGATAAATAGAAAAAAGAAAGGGAAGGAATTCATGCCTCAGCAAATGAAATTGGAGAAATTTGAAAAAAAACTGAGCCATAGAATATAAAATAGCTCTTAACAATGCATGGTAGCGGCAATATAAACTGACACTCACCCTGCCTCCAGTAAAACCCTCCACCACTTTCTCCCCTCCACTAGCATACAAAAATCAAACTCCCCGTATCTTGCCCCCCTGCTCTTTAACCTAAACCCAACTTATGCTCTCGGACATTGAAATTGCCCAGCTCGCTACCCCAAAACGTATCATCCCCCTCGCTGCCGAAAAACTCGGCATTCCTGATGAAGTGCTCGAACCTTACGGGCACTTCAAAGCCAAAGTAGATTTGGCGTATCTGGACAGTCTTCCAGACAACCCCAACAGCAAACTCATCCTCGTCACTGCCATCAGCCCCACACCAGCGGGCGAAGGCAAAACGACTACCAGTGTTGGTCTGGGCGACGGACTGAGCCGAATCGGCAAAAAAACGATGGTTTGCCTGCGCGAACCCAGCCTCGGCCCGGTGTTTGGCATGAAAGGCGGCGCAGCAGGTGGTGGCTATGCACAGGTAGTCCCAATGGAGGACATCAACCTGCATTTCACCGGAGATTTTAGCGCTATTGCATTGGCCAACAATCTATTAGCAGCCTTGCTTGACAACCATATCCATCAGGGGAACGAACTCGGCATTGACGTGCGCCGCGTCACCTGGAAACGGGTGGTGGACATGAACGACCGGGCTTTGCGCGATATCGTCGTGGCCCTCGGCGGCATTTCCAATGGCTACCCCCGCGAAGACGGTTTTGACATCGTGGTCGCTTCCGAAGTGATGGCGATCTTTTGTTTGGCAACCTCGCTAAAAGACCTGAAAGAACGGCTTGGCAACATCGTGGCTGGTTATACCCAGGACCGCCGCCCTGTGACTGCCAGAGATCTGAAAGGACATGGTGCAATGGCCGTTTTATTGAAAGATGCGATCAAGCCCAATCTGGTGCAAACCCTGGAACACACGCCCGCCTTCATCCACGGCGGGCCTTTTGCCAACATCGCCCATGGCTGCAATTCCGTTACGGCCACCAAAAGTGCGCTCAAACTGGCAGATTATGTGGTCACAGAAGCCGGCTTTGGGGCAGACCTAGGCGCCGAAAAATTTATTGACATCAAATGCCGAAAATCCGGCCTGCGCCCAAGCGCGGTTGTATTGGTGGCTACCCTGCGGGCATTGAAATACCACGGTGGCGTTGATTTGAAAGAACTGAACCAGGAAAATCTGGAGGCCCTGGAGAAAGGCTTTGCCAATCTGGAGCGCCACGTTCGCAATATTCGCGAACATTACGGCTTGCCCTGTGTGGTGGGTATCAACCACTTTACCTACGATACGGAAGCAGAAATCAACCTTTTGAAGCAAAAACTCGCCCCGTATGGTGTGCCGGTCGTTGTTTCCAAGCATTGGGCCGAAGGCGGCAAAGGCGCCGAAGATCTCGCCCGGGCAGTCGTTGAAATTACGGACAATGGAAAATCAGATTTTCATTTTTTGTACGAAGACGAGCAGCCCCTGTGGGACAAGATGAAAACCATCGCGACCAAGATTTATGGCGCCAGCGATATTACCGCCGACTCCGATGTGCGCAACAAAATCAAGAAATTACAGGAAGAATACGGGCATTACCCGGTCTGTGTAGCCAAAACGCAATACTCATTTTCCACGGATCCAAAATTGCGCGGCGCGCCATCCGATCATGTGGTCAATATTCGGGAAGTGCGTTTGGCTGCTGGCGCAGAGTTTATCGTGATGGTTTGCGGCGACATTATGACCATGCCGGGCCTGCCCAAGATACCCTCGGCAGAGAAGATTGATATTGACGAAAATGGGAAAGTGGTGGGGCTGTTTTAAATACCCAATATCCAACAAGGAATGTCCAATGTCCAAGTGGTTGTTACGCTTAATCACTCGCAGTGACCATATTGAGTTGAATTTTAGATAATTCAAAACTCGGAGCCTACTTGGACATTGGACATTCCTTGTTGGATATTGGATATTCCCTTGGATATTTCTATTCCCGCCAGCCAATAGGCACCGCCAGCACCGGAATATGCGAGTGATTTACGGTATCTTCCGTGATGCTTCCAAAAAAGAAGTGCGAAAGGCCCTGCCGTTGGTGGGTAGCCATTACGATCAAATCGGCATCACAAACATCGGCAGCAACCAGGATGGAATTGTCTTCGAAAAAGGTCCCGGAGGTTATGATCACGTCGGTCTTTTTCAAACCTGCCGCTTCTGCTAAACGGTTTTTTTGTGCTTCTGCGGAGCCGTCTGATGACAGCCCGGAAGGATTGTTGAGGTACAATACCTTGACATGAAAATCAAATATTTTTTCCCAACTAGCAAGATAGTGGAACACACCGCCTTGATCGCTTTTGAGCGTGGAAGGCAATAGCACCATTTTTGGATGGAATTGATGGGCATTTTCTGGAACAGCCAATACGGGGCAGGGGGCCGTGCGAATCACTTTTTCTGTATTGGAGCCCAGCAAAAACTCACCCATCCCGGAACTGCCTTTGGTACCCATAACCACCAAATCAACATCGTCTTCGTTGGCTACATTGCGCACCGTGGAATGGAGATAGCCCTCTTCTACTCGGGTTTTTATATCCAAATTTGAGTACGTTGGCATGGCCAACAACTCTGATTTGAGATTTTCAAGTACTGAAGCAGCTGATTCGTCATATTGCCGATCTTCTACCTCAAATTCGGTCACTGCAACGTACTCTGAAAAGGGAGCGTTGTAAATAGCTGCCAGATTTACGTGGAGCATTTCCAGTGTCGCGCCGCTTTTGTAAGCAATTTCAGCCGCTACTAACAGGGCATTTTTTGCGCTTGGAGAGAAGTCAATGGGAACAAGTATCTTTTTCATGATCTGTTGTTGCAGTTTTGTTTTGCTGCGACAAAGATTGTGGAGATGCCCAGCCGAAAAGATGATTTGTGTCACCTATGCCATTGACCTTTTACCGTTTCAGATCAAACCAAGTCCTCAAACACCTTTTCCACATTGATTTTGATGCCTGTGATCGGGTCTGTAAGTATCTCTTTGTGAAATACTTCTTCGCCATCGCGGGTCAAAAGTTGGATGCTTTTCAATTGTGGTACTACGATCCAAGCCGATCCGACCCCTGCCGGGAAGTAGATGTCCCAAACCTTAGATTGCAGGAAATCAATGGTTTGTGAGGGAGAGAGTATTTCGATGGTAGTCAGTGGCATTTCAGTTTCTTTGGCTTCGACCTCGCGGACATCCAATTTTCGTTTGGTATAAATACAAATGTCGGGGGTGGTGCTGGGTTCGGTAGCCAGTGAAATTTCGTTGGGGAAGATAAACTGGTCATCATACGCATCCCATAAAATGCGGTTCAATTTACCCTGAATCGTACCGTGAATAATGTTTGGCATTGGTTTTCCTCTTTCGGTTTCATAATCGGTGAACGTCTCGATTTCGGGGATAGGGGCGAGAATTTCTTCCTTCATTTTTTCAAATTTTAGAATACAAAAATAAACAAAAAAAATGGTTTCTCCCATTCTGCCAAGGACCACATCAAAATTAAAATTGCGTCACACCGACTATTCGGTGTGACGCAATTTTTTTCAGCTGATGTGATTTGGAACACCGAATTTACCGATACCACTGATACCACCGAAAAAAATGGGCGCTTCGGTGGTATCAGTGGTGTCGGTAATTTCGGTGTTCCTTTCCAACGGCGGGCCAAACAATCGAACAGAAGTGACACTTTTAAAAAAAGTGTCACTTCTAACCCAAAATCAATACCTATAATACTCCGGCTTGAACGGTCCTTCCACCTTTACACCGATATAATCAGCCTGCATGGTGTTAAGTTCTTCCAGTTCCACGCCGATTTTGGCAAGGTGAAGGCGTGCGACCTTTTCGTCGAGGTGCTTGGGCAGCATGTACACCTTGTTGTCGTATTTGCCCACGTTTTCCCAGAGTTCGAGTTGCGCCAACACTTGGTTGGTGAAGGAGTTAGACATTACGAACGAAGGGTGTCCTGTGCCACAGCCCAAGTTCACCAAACGGCCTTCTGCCAACAGGATGATGTCTTTACCATCAATGTTATAGAGGTCTACCTGCGGCTTGATGGTTACTTTGGTATCGCCATAGTTGCCATTTAGCCAAGCCATGTCAATCTCGTTGTCGAAGTGACCGATGTTGCACACAATGGTTTTGTCGTTCATCATGCGGAAGTGTTTTTCCATCACGATGTCGCAGTTGCCCGTAGCAGTCACCACGATATTGGCGCGTGGAATCGCGTTTTCCATACGTTTTACCTCGAAACCGTCCATGGCCGCTTGCAGGGCACAGATGGGGTCAATTTCGGTCACGATCACACGGGCACCAGCGCCACGGAGCGATGCTGCCGAGCCTTTGCCCACGTCGCCATAACCTGCTACAACGGCCACTTTACCAGCCATCATGATATCGGTCGCGCGACGGATGGCATCAACGAGGCTCTCTTTGCAACCGTATTTGTTGTCAAATTTCGACTTCGTTACCGAGTCGTTGATATTGATGGCGGGCAATGGCAAAGTACCTTTTACCATGCGCTCGTACAGGCGGTGCACGCCCGTGGTGGTTTCCTCGGAGATGCCGCGAATACCTGCTGCGAGTTCCGGGTATTGATCCAACACCATATTCGTAAGGTCTCCTCCATCGTCGAGGATCATGTTGAGTGGCTGGCCGTCTTTGAAAGCGAAGAGCGTTTGCTCGATGCACCAGTCAAACTCCTCGGCATTCATTCCTTTCCAGGCGAACACGGGAATGCCCGCAGCGGCGATGGCAGCAGCAGCATGGTCTTGCGTGGAAAAGATGTTACAAGAAGACCAGGAGACTTCAGCGCCGAGCTCCACCAGAGTTTCGATGAGCACAGCGGTTTGAATGGTCATGTGCAAGCAACCGGCGACGCGGGCACCTTGCAGGGGCTTAGTGGTGCCAAATTCTTCGCGGAGGGCCATGAGGCCCGGCATTTCAGCCTCGGCAAGTTGGATTTCTTTGCGCCCCCATTCAGCGAGGGCGATGTCTTTGACTTTGTAAGCAGGGCGAGTTTCGGTAGCAACCATAATGTGAGAGGTTGTGATGCCCGCCTACGCCAAGGCTTCGGCGGGTAAATGAGAGAATGAGACCCGCCTTCGCTTTTACTCTGCTTAGCTTTATGCAACGGCGAGAGGCTTCAGCGGGTAAAAGTGTGAGAGACGTGAGCGGGGTTTTATTTGGAGAAACGGTATTTGAAAACCTACAAACAAAACATCGTTCGGCAAGGTTGTCAAAAAGGCGCGCAAAGATAATAAAAGGAAAGTTTGGAAGGGTGCAGATCGCGATATTGAGCAGAAAAAACAATTTCTTAAAGATAAACGACTTGGTCGTCTGTTCCCCAAACCCAAAAGTAAATATAAAAATGCTTGAATGTATCGGTGAAAATGCGGGGCGATCCGGTACAAATGCACTTGATTTTGAGGCAACTACAGCGATTTGTCAAATTATTTATGAAATAATCTCCAAGGCTTTACCCTTCCCCACCTGGTCATTCGTAAATTTGCCAATATGGAACACAGCAACACGGAAGAGGCCCTATTATACTTGTTTCTGGCAGCAGCCTTAGGCTCGCTGGTCGGCAATATTTCCTGGCGCGGTCACAAACTGGGGGTGGCCACCATTCTGTTCGTCGGACTGGCAATCGGGGCGCTTAAACCCGATGTTCAAATCCCCGAAATAATCAAAATGTTGGGTCTCGCTATGTTTGTGTATAGTATTGGTCTGAGTTCCGGCCCCTCTTTTTTCAGTTCGTTTAAAAAACGCGGCACTGCCAATTTGATGCTCGCATTAACTGCCTTGGGCACATTGTCTTTGCTGCTGGGAATCATATCCGTACTGCTGGGTTTTGACGCTTCGGCTGCGGCAGGCATGCTTTCTGGCATCACCACCAATACCCCCGCGCTCGCCGGACTACTGGACGCCATTAATTCCCACGGTGTCGCCGACTCCAATGCGATGTCAAGAAATGCGGTGGTGGGGTATTCCATTTCTTATCCGATGGGTATTCTGGGACTAATGATTGCAGTGGCGCTCATGCGTCGTTGGTTTCGCATTGACTTTGCGGCAGAGGCGCAATCCTTGAATAGCGAATTCCCTTCCGGTCGCCCCATTGTCAACCGCACCTTAATCGTGACCAATCCTGAAGTGGCAGGAAAGTCACTACGCGAGCTCAACAACCTCTACCGATGGCCGGTGGTGTTCGGCAGATTACGGCGCGGAACGGAAGACTGGCTGTGTCATTGGGACAGCGTCCTTGAACTGGGCGATGAGATCGGGGTTACGGGAGAAAACGAGTCGGTGGAACAGGTGATTCAATTTTTCGGCGAACCGGATAAAGAACAATTGGCCGGCGATCAATCCGTGTTTGCCACCCGCCGCATGTTTATTTCCAATTCGCAAACAGCCGGCAAAACCGTGGCGGCCCTCAATCTGCATGAAGAATACCAGGTGGTACTTACCCGGATTCGCCATGGTGACCTGGATTCATTGGTGCATGCCGACACTGTACTCGAATTGGGCGACCGAATCCGGGTGCTCGCCAGGCAGCAGGACATGAAGGCCCTGGAAAAACTTTTTGGCGACTCTTACGAGCAATTGAGCCATATTGATTTGTTGCCTTTTGGCTTGGGTATGGGTTTGGGCATCCTCATCGGATCCATCGAAATGACTTTACCCGGCGGTATTCTGTTTAGCCTTGGCTTTGCCGGAGGGCCACTGGTGGCCGGGCTGTTGTTGTCCTATATTCGCCGGTCAGGCCCCGTCTTATGGACGCTTCCCTACTCTGCCAACCTTACCCTGCGCCAGATCGGCCTTATTTTGATGTTGGCCGCAATTGGTATTAACTCTGGTGCAGCGTTTTTGAGTACCATGCTAAGTCCGGCGGGCCCATTGATGTTCGCATCGGCGGCCGTTGTGAGCATTGCAGCCAGCATTTTGATTCTAATAGCCGGGTACAAATGGCTCAAAATCCCCTATTCCCTCTTGATCGGCATGCTCAGTCACCATCCGGCCAATTTGGATTATGCCAATAACCTGTCGGGGAATAAAATTCCTACCTATGGCTATGCCTTGGTGTATCCTTTATTGTTGATTGGGAAAATTGTATTTGTGCAGATGATGTGGCAGGTGTTGAAATATTGGTAAGTGGATCTTTTCTTTACTTTTGTCTTTGCGTTTAAAAAGTGCGCATATTTACGAGTTATAGCCAATGGTAGGACGACCGATAAACAGACAAATTAAACGAATGAAAAACCTTTTACTAATATTTGTTTTCTTCACGATAATTTTGTCCTGTTCTTATAAAACTGACAATTCAAACTCGTCTGGTCAAAATGTAACTAAAGAAAGCTTAATTACTCAGACCAATACTAGTGAAATTAAAATCAATACAACTCTTCCATTTGGTTGTTTGAACCTAACTAAATATAAATACCCCAAGCACTGGGACGGGGATTTAGAAAATTATGGACAACTTAAACAACCTAAAGGGCAAGAGTTTGAAGATATCGGGAAGTGTTTTGATGCTATCAATTCGGCTAAAACAATAAAATCTCCAAGACCCCAAAGATTAGAGTTACTGGAAATTGGAGGCATTTTTAAGAACGCTAATAACTTGGATACATTAATGCAAATATCGATAGACAGTTGCAGGTATCGTTTGCCGAACATTGGCAACTACGAATGTTATTATTCATACCAACTTTACGGCAACTTAATCCTTCTTGACCCTGAAACGAATGAGGGAAAATTGTTAAACATTTATGCTGACGACTTAGGGGGCGACTCTCATACCATACTGCGATATTTTTATATAGACAAAAATGAAATAAGTATTTATGAAGCCGCTTACTATGATGACGGCTGTGGCCTAGACGAAAAACATAAAATTATTATAAACTCGGACGGAGGAATATATATAAACACGCTGAAGAAATGACACCGACCAGCAGAACCACGGGCTATAACAGGCGTTTGGCAAAATGTTATCCCCAAGCGTAAAAAAACAACATAACAACAGTAAGGACAAATGACAGAAGTTGAAGATTATATTTACAATTTTGACGACTCTCAGAGAGATATAATGCTGTATATACATAGCCTATTATCAGTTGAGTTAAACCTGACGGACAAACTTCGATTTAAAATACCTTTTTATTATCGAAAAAGTTGGATTTGTTATTTAAATCCAACTAAAAATAAGGGCATTGAATTTGCTTTTGTAAGAGGAAATGAATTATCAAATGCACAAGGACTTTTAGATAGCAAGGGACGGAAACAAGTATGGAGCATAGAATTGACTAAATTATCTGAAATACCAATAAAGGAATTGACTGAGATGATTCAAGAAGCCATTTTACTTGATGAAAGTGTGCCATACGCATCAAAAAGAAAAAAGTCTAAATTTTAACAATTTGAATTCCCCCACTTCGCCAAGCCGGAAACTGTTGTGGGCAACCCTAAAAACGTACAAAATTAGGTCAACGCGACCTCACCCTCGGCACCGCCCACCTCGTCCATAACGCCATTGGGCGGGGCGAGGAAATGCTTGCCAAAGACATGGATACAAGTTTGTCAACTTTGAAAGATCTGCTTGAAAAATAGTCACAACTATCTTAAACCTACACCTATGCTCCCAGAAAGCTTGACAAAAATTATTGAATCAGTTGACTATGTGAATTACGATTTGCATATTCGCAACATTGATTTTTCGACAAAACTTTTGAAAGTAGATTTTTCTATTCACGACTCAGAAGGCTCCAATGGAAGGGTGAATATTCGAATGACAATTTTGGGTGAGGCAGACTATTGCATTGCAAAGCACGGCAATTCCTCCTATAATCATTTAGAAAATGAACACCCATTGCTTTGGCGGTTTTCAGACATACAATGTGAATTATACATAAAGGGGCAAACCACAACAATTAAAGAACTTATTTTTGACCTGTTCAGCATTCACCATTCACTTTTCGGACCTTATGTTTCGTTTGACCCCAGCATAATAAAAACTTTAGAACGAGGGCATGGGGTTCTTCAAAATGGTTCAAAAAAACTATTGAAATTATACGCTGAAACGCTCAATGAATATGGAATCAAAACTTCCATCATTGGTGAACATTCACCAAGCAAGCATTTACAAGACTTGAAAATTTTATTCTTAGGCAACAGTTATTTTATTGGAGACCAATACGAATTTGAAGTGCTTGACTAAAAACTTCTACCAACAAGGTTTGGTCTGAAGTTCCCTGAATTCACCTCGATATTGAGCGTTTTTGTATTTAGGCGGTGACTTGAAGCCACCGCCTAAATTAGCCTATTGGTTGTAGAGAAAGATTACTTTTGAGCCATTCAGCAGCCCCCCACTTGTGCACATGAATACACCACAACAACGCGATCTCACCCTCGGCACCGTCCACCTTGTACACAACGCCATTGGGCGGGGCGAGGAAAGTCTGGCAATTTTGGAGGAGGAACTGGGGCGCTACAGGCAGTTTTACCGCATCTTCCCAATTGCGTCCGCACTGCGGACGCAATTGAACTGGACACAATATAAAGTGCTCATTAGCATTGAAAATGAAGATAAACGGGCGTTCTATATTGCGGAATCTGTCAAAAACAACTGGTCGGCCCGGCAACTGGAGCGGCAGGTAAACAGCCAGTTGTTCGAGCGACTTCTATTGAGCAACGACGTAGAATCAGTGCTCCAAGTAGCACGAGCGGAGAAAATACCCACCGAACCCAAAGAAATCATCAAAGACCCCATGGTACTGGAGTTTTTGGGTTTGAAACGGGAAGCATTGCCAGCAAGTACCAGCTTTATTTACCTAAAGAGCATCAACTAATCGAGGAGATGAAAAAGGAGATAAAAAAGATGGATGAACTGGCGAAGGGAAGGAAGATGGAGAAGATTTTGCGCGGCTCATAGCGGGGGCCGTCGTTCCAAAGATCATAAAACAAGAACAATCATGACAAGAAACTTATCGCTTGCAAACCGAGTTCGAGAAGTGTTACTCAACGGACATTGGATCGCGAACACGAATTTTAAGGATCAAATATTGAGTGTGAGTTGGGAACAAGCAACTCAAAAAGTTGACAACTTGAATACGATTGCTTTGCTTACTTTTCACATAAACTATTATCTGCAAGGACTGCTGAATGTCTTTAAGGGTGGAGCACTTGAAATTCGCGACAAATACAGTTTCGATCTCCCCGAAATCCAATCTGAAACAGATTGGAATACACTCGTCAATAATTTTCTAAACAATTCGGAACAATTCGCAAACCATGTTGAGCAAATGGCGGACGATATGCTAGACCAGCCCTTTGTTGATTTAAAATATGGAACCTATTTGCGAAATATAGAAGGCGTTATTGAACACAGTTATTATCATCTGGGACAAGTTTCATTGATAAAGAAAATGACAATGCGAAGCCCTTTGTAAATCAAAATTCAATGACAGAAAAAAACAGCGTGGAGGAAATCTTCTTTAAATTTCTATCCCAGTATAAATTCGACGAAAAGAACCTGGATTACTCAATATTGGATAAGCATATTCTGGCATTACAAACTTTATCCAAGATTGGCAATTCAGGGATTAGCGTATTTGATGTATCCAAACGTCAGGTCGTTTTCTATTCTTCAAATTTTGGAGCACAATTGGGTTATGCACCATCCGATTATGAAAAGACCGGGCAACATTTTTTTGCAGAAAGAATCCATCCGGAAGACAATCTAAAACTAAGTCATTTGGGCGTTTCCACCTTTAAATTATATAACAGCTTATCCAGTGACGAGAAAATAAATTACAAACAGGTCAATGAATACAGAATGTTAAATGCTCAAAACAAGTATGTACGACTTATTGAGCAATATCAAATATTGGAATTAGACAAAACAGGGCAACTTTGGCTATTGCTCAGCTTTGTGGACCTTTCGCCAAATCAGGAGGAATATAATGGGGTTAAAAGCCAATTGTTAAACTTCAGAACGGGGAAAATCATTCCCATCGAAGTTACCCAAAAAGCGCAGTATGAATTAACCAAAAGAGAGACCGAGATATTGAGGCTCGTAAAGGATGGTTTATTAAGTAAGGAAATCTCCAATAGATTAGCAATTAGCCTGCATACTGTAAATACGCACCGGCAAAGATTTTTAGAAAAGTTGGGAGCAAATAATTCATTTGAAGCGGTCATGTTTGCTTCAAAATTCGGGCTTTTGGATTAAAGACGTATTCAAGATTTGGCGCGTACTGATAAATCAGTATTGTGTCAATTTAGGGTTGGAAAGACCTTTGCACTTTCTAATTTCTAAATCAAAAATTATGATACGAATTGCTTTTGTTTTCATCCTTGTATTCATTGTGATACAAGCGATTGCCCAACCTACCCAAACCATTCGCGGGACGGTCATTGATGATGCGTCCAATGCTCCGGTAGCATTTGCCACAGTAGGCTTGCTCAAAACAGATCCCTTCCTTGGCGCCACCACCGATACTTCCGGAAATTTCACGATCCCCAATGTGCCGGTCGGGAGGTATGACCTGCAGGTCAAATTTGTCGGCTACGAGCCTGCAATCTTTCGTGAAATAACCGTTATTTCTGCAAAACAAACTTTTTTGACCATCCAACTAAAAGAAAACACCTCTTTGTTGGGTGAAGTTGTGGTTAAGCCCCGTGTAAACAAAGAACAACCGATTAATACAATGGCCACCGTAAGCGGCAGGATGCTGAGCGTGGAAGAAGCAAAACGTTATGCAGGCGGTTTTGACGACCCTGCCCGTTTGGCTTCTTCGTTCGCCGGTGTGGCAAGCAATACAGCTGAAAATGGGATCATCGTAAGAGGGAATGCGCCCAAATTTCTGCAGTGGAAAATGGAAGGTGTAGAAATTCCAAATCCAAATCATTTTGCGGACTTAAATTCATTGGGAGGTGGAACCGTAACCGCGTTAAGCAGTCAGATGTTGGCGAACTCCGATTTCTTTACAGGGGCATTTCCTGCCGAATACAACAATGCGCTGTCGGGCGTTTTTGATATTGCAATGAGAACGGGCAATAATCAAAAGCGGGAACACACCTTTCAGGTAGGTTTTCTTGGTTTAGACGCTTCCTCTGAAGGCCCTTTTAAAAAAGGGGGCAGATCATCCTATCTTTTTAATTACCGCTATTCGACCTTTGCATTATTGGCGCCCTTATTACCTGAAGATGCGGGCAGCATTAAATACCAAGACCTTTCGTTCAAGTTGAATTTTCCTACTAAAAAAGCGGGCATCTTCTCTGTGTGGGGGATGGGAATGACCGATGGAGCCGCCGCAAAGGCTAAAACTGACCTCGCGAAATGGGAGTATGCCGACGATCGTGAGCAAAATGATATAAAGCAGGATATGGGCGCAGCGGGCATTAGCCACAAGTATTTTTTCAAGAACAGTGCATATTTAAAAACAACTTTGGCAACAACTGCAACCAATACGGATTGGACCACTCAAAAGATCAATCAAGAATTGTCCTTGCAGCCACAAAGTAAAATCGCCAATACAAACTGGAATTTTGTCTTATCCTCTTTCGTGAACAAAAAATTCAGTTCCAAACACACAAACAAAACGGGGATTTTGCTAACGGGCATGATGTATGATATACAGCTTGATAACTCCCTGGCACCCAATAGCCCACCACAAGAAATTGTCAATGCAAGCGGGTTCAGTACCGTGATTTCAGCTTATAGCAGCTCGTCCATTAATCTGACCAATAATCTATTGATGAACATTGGAATCAATAGCCAGATTTTCACTTTAAACAATCATTACACCATTGAACCCAGGCTCGGGTTTCGGCAGCAATTGAGCAAAAACAAATCCATCGGTCTGGCTTATGGATTGCATAGCCGCTTAGAAAAGTTGAATTATTATTTCAACAATTCGCTTTCAACAGGAGAAATGGCCGTAAACAAAGACCTTGATTTTACAAAAGCGCAGCACCTTGTACTAAGTTATGATCAGCATATTACCGACTTGATTCATTTTAAGATCGAACCTTATTTCCAGCAGTTGTTTTCCGTGCCTGTAATAGCCGACAGTTCTTTTTCTTTCATTAATCTTCAAAACGACCTGTTTTTTGGAGAGAAACTACAAAATACGGGAGAAGGTAGAAATTACGGGCTTGACTTGACGCTTGAAAAGTACATCTCCAAAGGGTACTATTATTTATTTACTGCCTCGTTGTTTAATTCGGAATATAAAGGTGGAGACCATGTTTGGCGCGGCACAAGATTTAACCGGAATTATGTGTTCAACTTTTTAATGGGTAAAGAATGGCAAATGGGTAAGAAAAATCAAAACACTTTAAGCGTGAATACCCGATTTACTTATCAGGGCGGCAACCGATATTCACCTGTAAACGAGGCAGCCTCACATATTGCGAAGGATATTGTTTACGATGAAACCAAGGCTTTTGAAATGCAATCTGAGCCTTCTTTAAATGTACATTTCACGGCCAGTTACAGAGTAAACAAGAAAAAAAGTTCACGCGAAATAGCCTTGAAAATACTGAACGTTACAGGGCAACCAGACTTTAAGGGATATCAATACAACTTGATAAATAATAGAATAGACAAGGATTTGGCGTCAGTATTGATTCCAAATTTGAGTTACAAAATTGAATTTTAGTCGCTGACTTTAGTGCCGAGACCGAATTAATTGATAATTGAAACTCGGTCTCGGCACTTAAAAGTTAAATCTTCACAACCCTTTTTGCAAAAATCATTTGCCCAGCGAAGTCTCTGCACATTACAACATAGACACCGCTTTTGAAATGTTCGATCTCCAAATCGATGCCATGTTTCATATCATATTGCTTTGTGTATAAAACGTTGCCCTCCATGTTGGATATACTCACTTGCCAATCAGTCATAGGGTCTAATATTTCAATGTGAATACTGCTTTGTACAAGCGTTGGCGTAATTCGGACCACGGGTGTCGACAACGGGTTTCCAACCACCGAAATCGGGTACTTAAAATTCACCTCGTCCAGAAAAAATTTGACTGGGTGAAGTGATGTGGCAAAGGTATCTGGAAGGGCTGGTCAAAAAATGTACAATTTCCCCTTACCATTCCGGCACCAAACACTATCCTAGATGGGGTTACTTCCCCCACTTATTATCCTTCCGATCCACATCCGGAATCGTCGTCGCGCCCAATACCGCAGATTTGACGCTTTTCCCCTCAGCACAAGCAATGCGAACATTCTGCTTCCCATCCCGCCACACCGCAGCCGTCTGATGGAAAGTCTCTTTTGTGCCATCCTTATATTCCACTTCCAGATGAATGGGCACTGGAATGTTTCCCTTGCGCTCTACCAAAATGACCTGGCGATTCGCAGCTTCATCGCGTATAACGCCCTGAATACCAAGATCCGGGTAACCCCAATCAAAAAACCAGGGCTTCCAGAACCAGTCGAGATTTTGACCGGAGGCATTGTTCCAGGTCTGGAAAAAATCGAAGGGCGCCGGGTGTTTGCCTTTCCAGCGGTTCATGTATTCGGTCATGCAGGAATGGAATTTTTCGTATCCCAACAAATCCAGTAAAGTAAAATATGCTTGTGAAGGCCGCTGATAGGAAGCATTGCGGTAAGCCGTGCTCAGGTTGCGCGATTTGACCATGGGTGGCACATCGTTCTCCGTGCCTGCAATGGCGGAGTAGTCGCGAACGCCGCCTTCCGTGTGATTGGAAAGTGAATCGGTGAGCAGATAGTCGAAAAAGGCCGCCCAACCCTCGTCCATCCAGGCGTGATCCTGCTCATTGATGCCCATCATGAAGGGGAAATAGGTGTGGCTGATCTCATGAAGGGTTAATCCCATCGGGGAGTTTGGCGCGGTACTCAAGTCGTTGCACATCATGGGGTATTCCATGCCGTCGTCGCCATTGAAAACGGTCATAACAGGATACGGGAAAGGATAACCCGGCAGCCAGGTACTCATCAAGCGGATGCCATCGGCAGCGATTTTTGCTACTTGTGGATAGTCGGAAGACGCGCTGTTGTAGGCGGCACTGACGAAGGTTCGGCGGCCTGTTTTGTCGTCCACTACCACAGAATTCGCGTCCCAGTTGTAATGATCGCTGGTAGCAAAGGCGAAATCGGGCACGTCGGTGGCTTTGAAGCGGAAGTAGATCGGAGCGTAACTTTCCGAAAGTTTATCCCGAGTACTCGGGACGGAAAGTTGTTTTTGCGAACGAAACACCCCGCCCGCTTTCAACTCTTTTTCCGAAAAAACCGAAATCACTTCCGAGCTCGAATGGGCTTTTTCCCAGCGCGCAAAATAGTCGGGCATCAAAATATCTTTAGCATTTTGCCATTCGCCTGTGGCCCACACCTGAAATCCGGGAGGCATTTTGATCGTCACATCGTAGTCGGCAAAGTCGTGATAAAATTCCTGCTGCCCGGTGTAAGGGTGACTGGCCCAGCCATTGAGGTCGTCGTACACCGCGATTTGCGGATACCAATAAGGCACAAAAAACGTGCTGCTGTCGCATACACACTCCCGAGCCGAGCCCTTGGCCCCTGGCAAGGTGTACGACCAGCGAACGGTGAAAGTCGCCGATGATTTTGGCAGTACCGGCGTGTTTTTTAAAGAAACATCCAGGAAAGTATTGGAGCGGTTTTGAGCGCTGAGTTCTATTGTTTTGCCATTGTAGGTAATGCTTTCGATGCGCGTGCCTTCGTCCGTCACGTCGCTGGCAGCTACCTCAAAAGCCCGTTGCACCCCTTTTTTGTAGCGGTCGTGCTGGAGTTTGAAACGCACGATTTTGAGCGTATCCGGGCTGTTGTTGAAATAGGTAATCGTTTCCTCACCCGAGAGCCTGCGGGTTTTAGGCTCTATGCTGGCGGTGATGGTATACGCGGATTTGTTTTGCCAATAATTGGGGCCGGGTTTCCCATCCCAACTGCGGGTGCCGCGTTGGTAGGATTCCAAATAATTGCGTGGAACGAATAGGGAAGTTTGGGCACACAAAGCACTGAGGCCAACGAAAAAAGAGAGAATCGCAAGTGATTGGCGGAGCATGACGACTGAATTTTATAAAATTTTAGGGGCTAATTACGGGAGAATACGCCTTTTGGCGCAACAAATGATATTCTGTAACACGGCGCAATTATGCCTAAAAAGCAACGGATGAAAGCAAAGCCCCTTTATCGCAGAATAAAATTCTTAAACTTTTGATATTGAATAGAATACTGTTTGAGAATCTGTCCACATCGTGACAAAAATTATTAAGATTCTAGTTTTTCAAAAAAATACATTTGCCCCACGAAAATTCGCTGCCCTTAATCATCACATTGTCTTTCCAAACTCAAACTGTTCATTTTTAACCTAATTTCATTACATGTTTAAAAAGATCCTTCTCCCGATTGCGGCCTTTTTATTGCTCGCTTTCAACGCTTCTGCCCAGCACCGAACCTGTGCCGCCGAAGAAGTACTCGCCCAACAATTGCTGGACAATCCAGCCATGCTTCAGGAAATCCGGAACATTGAAAACCACACGCAAAAGTTTCTTCAAAACGGGGGCGCAAGCGAGCGCGCCGTAATCAACATCCCGGTGGTGTTCCATGTGGTGTACTACAACAGCACCCAGAACCTCTCGGATGCGAAACTCCAGTCTCAGCTAGACGTGCTGAATGCCGATTTCCGACGCACCAATGCCGACGCAGGCAATACGCCCGCAGCATTCCAAGGGGTAGCAGCCGACTGCGAAATCAATTTTTGCCTGGCAAAACAAGACCCCAATGGCGGTGCCACCAATGGCATCCAGCGCCGCCAGACTTCCGTCAATGGCTTCGGAACCAACGACAACATGAAATTCTTCTCCTCCGGCGGCCTCGACATTTGGGACCGCAACAAATACCTCAATATCTGGGTGTGCAACCTCTCCGGTGGCTTGCTCGGCTACGCGCAGTTCCCTGGTGGCCCGGCCTCTACCGATGGCGTAGTATGTGACTATGCCTATTTCGGAACCATCGGTGCTACGCCACCCTTTGACAAGGGCCGTACTGCCACCCACGAGGTGGGCCACTGGCTCAACTGCTACCACATTTGGGGCGATGACGGCAGTGCTTGTACTGGCTCAGACGGTGCGAGCGACACGCCCAACCAGGCCGACGAACACTACGGCTGCCCTTCGTTCCCACAAGTCAGTTGCAGCAATGGTCCCAATGGCGATATGTTCATGAACTACATGGACTACACCGACGATGCTTGCATGAACGTCTTTACCGCAGGACAGAAATCACGGATGCAATCGCTGTTTTCTTCTGGTGGAGCACGACAGGCATTGGCCAGCTCCCCCGGTTGCAACGAACCCAGTGGTTGCGGCACCCCATCCGGCCTCACAGCAACCAACATCACCCAAACCAGTGCTTCCTGCAACTGGAACGCTGTAAGTGGCGCCACTACTTACACCTTTGAGTGGAAGAAAAATGCTGATCCTACCTGGACGGTGGTGCCCAACCTTACAGCTACCACTTATAACCTAAATGGGCTGACTACGGGAACGCTTTATGACTATCGAGTGAAAGCGATTTGCAGTGGCCAACAAAGTGGATATGCCAGCGCACAGTTCACAACTTCTTCCAACTGCTCTGACCAATACGAGCCGAACAATACCAACGGCACGGCTAAGTCAGTCTCAATCAATACTGCCTTTACGGCGCAAATTGCCACTAAAACCGACAAAGACTACTACAAATTTGGCAACACCAGCAGCCAAAAGAACATCAAGGTCGAACTCACAACTTTGCCCTTAGACTATGACTTGAAACTTTACCGGGGCACTACCTTGGTTGGCACCTCGGAAAATGGCGGCACTGCTAACGAGCTCATTGTGCTAAACAATGCAACTGTTTCGAACAACTACAAAGCGTATGTGTACGGCTACGACAGCGTTTATAGCAATACGCAATGCTACACATTCAAAGCCAGCAGAAGTTCGTCGGCATGGCGTTTGGACGGCAATACCGATGGGGAAGTGGAAGAGATTACACTTGAAGTGACCTTTGAAAACGCTGGCTTTGGTCTTTACCCGAACCCTGCTAACGAGCAGGTGATGGTGGAAGTGCCCATGGAAGTAGATGGCAACGTGAGTGTGACCATCCTTGACCCATCGGGCAAAACAACCCTCGCGCAGCAGAAAATGCTTTCGAAAGGCGAAAATCAATTCAACTTCGACATTAGCAGCCTGCCCAATGGCGTGTACTTCGTACAAGTGCGCAATGGGGAGATTGCTAAGACGCGGAAATTGATAATCCAGAAGTAGGGGGGGGGTCAAGTTTTAGATTTCAAAACAGAAGCCGGTCTTTGAGCGATTGCTTAAAGACCGGCTTCTTATTCAATAACCCTAACGGGAAATAACCATCTTTTTGGTCAAGATTTTTCCGCTTTCACGGATTATGGCGTAATAAGTTCCTGGAGAAAAATCTTCCAAATGCAATTCTGTTTTTCCAACAACCTCCAAGTGCCGCATCAAGCGCCCCTGCGTGTTGAAAATGTCCACTTGGTACTCCAGCGTTGGTTCATCGTTCGCATAAACGGTAAAATGACCACCGCCCATGCTGGGAAAGATACTAAATGCGGTTTCAGGCAGGAGGTATTCACTGGTAGATACCGCAGGAGAAAACTCCCACAAGTCGTTTCTTAACCCCGAATTTCCGCCGAAAATCAACCCGTAGCCCATTCCGAAATATCCCTTGCCATTTACGCTAAAGGCGAGGGGGGAAACACGGGATTCACCTCCCATAATCACATCACCGAGATTTTTGACCTCGTTGTTGGCAGGATTGTAACTGGCTACATGATCCTGGTTGCCATAACAAATATAGGCTTTGTTGTTCACTACAAAAGCCCGTGCCCGGATGAACTGTAGGTTGAGCCCATCCGCAAATACTCGTTCTGTCCAAATATTGTTGGCCGGGTTGAATTCCTGCACATCACTCAAGAAAAAATTACTCCCCTTTACCCCTGCTACCACATATCCTTTGCCATTGAGGACGAAACTGGTGGCGCCCCAGCGTTCGTTGATGGAGGAGCTACTGGTAATTAATTGCCAGGTATTAGCGGTTGAGTTGTATTTCCAGAAATCTTTCTTTGAAGTGCCTGTTGAATCATTTCCAAAACCGACATAACCGGTTGTTCCTATCCCAAACGCCACGGCATCAGACCGGCCACTACCGCCGAAATCAGCAATTTTTGACCAAGCGTCGGCGAGTGGGTCATAGCTGTAAAAATCCTTGAAAAATCCACCTGTAGTGGACAGATCGTCTCCCAAGCCGACATATCCCTTACCGTTGACCGTAAAAGCAACAGCGCGCTCTCTTGCTGGACCGGGAAATGGAGCGATGGACACCCAAGTGTCGGCAACGGCATCATAGCGGTAAAAAGCGGTTGAATAGGCATCTGTTGCCGTATCTCCGAGGCCGGCATAGGCTACGTCGTTCACCATAAAACTGACCATTTCATTACGCGCTGAAAATGGCGGAGGCGCCTGTGGTGTCCAGGTTTGTGAAAACAGCTGGGTGGAAAAGAGCATGAAAAGAAATAGTAGGGTACGTAGGTTCATGTGTATTAATTTAAGTGTGATTTGATTGGATGGCACGATATAGCCGGAGCCTTTGTATTTTACCCTCTTTGTGAGCTATCTCGAAAGTACGCTCTCATTGACGCACAATAATGGCTTCTAAATTTTTGTTGTCGTCTAAAGCATATTTTTTATCCGCTTTTTTGTACTTCAGACTCGGTTTTTTGCTGAGTTTTATTATTTCGGAACGACTATTTGCAATTAGGGTTTCTGTAGGCGTTTCAATGCGTAAATAATCAATCGGCAAATCCGCTGCCTTTATTTTCGCATTAAATAACGTTCTGCCAAATGTAGTCAACAACGATAAAGTTTCATTGGGTCGAAGTTGATAAACCTTGCTTCCTGATAATATTTGCGCAGTGTCAGGAAAAGTATAATGTTTGAAACGTGGGATCTCTGGCCCGGTTTCTATCGTAATTTCTTTCCCTGTTTTGTTATAAATCGTTAATGCCCTGAACCCTTCACAGCTTGCCAGGAAGACTGTAATAATTAATAAAACAAGAATTGATTTCTTCGAGTTTTGTTCCTGATTTGGCATTTTCTATTTGTTTCTGCCGTTGTTGGCGTCCTCGCTTAAACAGTCAGGTTAAGGGTTGATTTTTCATAGATTGGGTTTCGCCTTTGTTGTTGGGGTTAGTATCCCGGAACGCTGTTCCGGGGTGTTTGGGGCAAATAATTGCCATAGAAATATCCACATATTCGGCCCCGGAACAGCGTTCCGGCATACTAACAAGTTTCCCCTGAAGGCTATGGCGAGGACGCTAAAAAAGCAAAAGGCAAAAAATACTACATTCTATAGGATTCCACGCAATCGTAAATCCAAAATCCAAAATCGTAAATCCTTACCCCCTCACCAACTCAATATATCCACTCAAAACTCCCGGCCTCAGCACCACCCCGCCCACGCGGCTTTCATAAACCTTGCAGACAAAGAAATAAGTGCCCTCGGCCAGTTCTTTCCCACCTTCGTTAGCGCCGCTCCAATTGATGTTAGGATCCGTAGTTTGAAAAACCAGATTTCCCCAGCGGTTAAAGATTTGCATGTCTACGCTTTGTATGAATCGCCAGCCAGGGAAGGGCGTGTATAAGTCGTTGGCGCCGTCGCTGTTGGGGGTGAAAGCGTTGGGCAACTCGTAATTCGGACAATTGTCCACACAAAAAAGATTGCTAATCCGGCTCTCATTGCCCACGGAATCAATGGCGGAAACTGCATAACAGCCTGCCAGCTGATTTTCAAGCGTATGATCGAAGGTAGTGTTGGTGGCACCGGATTGGTCGGCCAGCAGCACAAGCGGTTCGCCAGCCATGGGGGTATACCAGATATTGTAGCCCACCGCATCGTCGGTGCCTCCACAAGCCACATTGGGGTTGGTCCAGGAAAGGTTATTGAGAAAAGGTGGGCCGGGGCTGGCCGTAGGGTCGTCGCATAAGTTGCTTACTACCAATACGGGGGAACACGGCGGTACCGTATCAATCGGGGTTCCACAATCCTCCTGCGATTTGTTGAATAAAGGGTTCAAAAGCCCACTGACGCTGTAAGTGCCTTCCGTTTCCACATAGTAACAATATTCCTTTCCATTGATCAAGCCTCGATCTTCGTACCGGTTTGTAGAAGAATTGCCAATCGCTTCGAACAATCCGGTCACCTCGTTTTTTCGGAAAATTTTGGAAGCGTAATTGATCCAGGGCACATTAGCTTCCCAGGTAAGGATGTTGGTTTGGTCGGTAGAGGCCACGGACAAAAAGACCGAGGAGGCATCGCGGGTCGAGCCGAGCAGCATGTTTCCTTTCACATAAAAGTCCACTTTGTAGCGGTAGGGGCCATCCACGGTGTTAAGATTTTCGTCAAACTCATAAATGGTGTCATTGGCCTCCCAAAAGGTATTCGATACGAATGATGCACCGGGTAATTCCGTGAAAACTCCACCCATAAAACCGGGCGCCCGAAGCAATTGATAGCGGTATGGACCCGGGTTGATCACGGTATCCAAGTCGCCCCCAACTGGTTTTGACCAGGCAACCCGAATCTTTCCCGTTGACGCATCGGTATTTTCTACGGATACATTGGTGACCAGCGGAAGATCACGCGGAAGCTGGGCACAGACTTCTTTGGAGGCCAGGCTTTCCACCACATTGTAGGGGTAACCACCTGCCGAAACCCTTGCGAATTTTGCAAGCACCCGATAGCAATAGGTGCGCCCACGCTCTACTTGGGTATCTTTGAAATTATAGCGCCCATCTTTCACAGCTTTGGTCACGGGGATCAACTCGGTGTACCCTTTCCCTTCCAGGCCAGGGTCGCAGGTGTCTATCACAAATGGGTTGGTTCCTTCTCGGCGCCATACCGAAAAACCGAGGAAATAGTTGTTTGCCGCACCCTCGCAAATATAGGGTTTTGCCCAACTGACTTCAATGTTGCCCAATGCTGCATCGGCCTGCACGTCCTCAGGGGAAGGACCCACAACCTTAATGGTTACCGTATGCAAATCCGCCAATTGTGGGGTGGTAAGCGAGTCTGTGGCTTTAAATACCACAGAATAAGGCTGGTTGGAAATGTGCTCGCAAGCGGTCACCCATTCAAATGTACCGGATACGGGCGGCTCCCCCCAATCGGTAGGAGCATCGAACGTAGCCGGGCTGAAAGGAGAGGTAAGGGGGGCTCCCAATGCCGTTAACAATACCTCGTCCGTGGAGTCAACATCCGTGGCCGTGACCTTAAAGGTTACCTTGTTTCCGGCTACCACACATACTTTATCAATCGTTTCCACTAGGGGCGGATTGTTTTCGCATTCGGATACAAAAATTTGCATGTCTCGAATGGTGATGTCAATGATCTTGCCTTTCCGCCAAGAGATAATCGTGAACGCTATGTTGTAAGTCCCCGCAACCTGCGGTGATTGCCATAATATATCCCCTGATACCGGGTTGAGTTGAAAATCGTTGTCGAGCCCTGGCTTTATTTCGTTCGGGAAAGAATAATTGGGCACTTCTACTCCTGGCCCTTGAAGTGGCACGATCAGTTCGTAAGACAGGCTGTCGCCGTCAGGATCCGAGGCATTGGGGTTGTGTTTGAAAGGTTTGCCCACACAGGCGTTGTCAATGGGTGGCTGAAGTAGGTAGGGTGTGGTGTTTAAGCCGCCAAATTGCGTACTTTGAAACGTGTAAGTAGTTTGGATGTGGAACGGCACATTGTCTGAAGCGGGTGGATTCACGTTGATGATGCCCCCAATTCGGTTCTGGTCTGTCATCGAGATGCTGAAAGTACCCGGCCCGGCGTAAGGATGTATGGCGACGTATTCATTGTATTTTATATCGTTGCCGAGTGGAACACCCTTTCCTCCGCCGTTGGAACGCATCACTTTCTGAATCAAGCCATCCCCCCAATTGATTTCCAGCGTGTCGCGGTCGGCATTCACACTGCTTGTTTTGGTCCATGTGATGATGGTGGCACGAATGGTGAGCGGGCCAATTTGCTCGATATGGATTTCCCCGGCACGATTGTGGGTAGCAAAAAGCGCCATGGGCGCTGCCAAAAATACGAGGAGCGAAAGCAGTAGTTTTTGTTTCATAATTCCAACGGAGATCGGTTCAAGGTACAAGAGTACAAATTTCCCGGTTAGGCTGCCCGCCAAACTTGTGCCTTTGCTAGTATTCGCAAAAAAAACAGCGGGGATCTACCGTTTCACCACCCGCACATTTTTTGCTTCTTTACCCGATCTGATTTGAAGTGTGTACACACCACTGGGAAATAGGCTTAGATCGAAGTTTTTCTGCAAGAAGCCACTTTGGAAACCCAATTCCTCGCGGCTGAGCATTTGACCAACCTCATTAATAAGCGCAAATTCCACTTTCCCCTGCGGCGCACCACTCATTTCCAAATTGAAAACGTCGCTCGTCGGGTTGGGTGAAAGGCTGAAATGGCTCAGCCAGGAAGGCTCATCGGTGGGTGTTACGCCGATTTGTTGCGTCAGCGTGTCTTTGAGACCGCAATTGTCCGTGACTATAAGTTGAGCAGTGTACAATCCCTTGCCAGGATAAAGGTGGGCTGGATTGGACTGGGTGCTGGTGCTTCCATCACCAAAGCTCCAGACATAGGAGATGGCGCCCAGCGAAGCATTGGTAAAGGAGGCCGACAGTCCATTCGAAGTGACCGTAAAATCGGCAACCGGGCCTTCCACCCGGAAGGTATCGGATACCCCAAAACAACCTTTATCATCCAGCACCTGCACCGCGTAAAGCCCTGCCTGCTTGGGGAAATACACACCTTGGGTTGCCCCGGTGATGGGCTGGCCTTCGTAAAGCCATTGGAAACCGAGGGCAGGCGTGCTTAAAGTAGCCGCGAGCGCACAGTTCTGGTATACCACACCTACAACACTCTCGGGAGTACTCATGATGATGTCAGTAGCCGATAGTATTGTTGAATTATCCGGAATCGTTCCCATAACAGCAAAACGCCCGGCGTCAAGTTCTGCCAGATCACGCAAGGAAATGGGGCTGGTAAAGTCTAAAGACGCAGCTCCCGAAAACAACAGGTTCGCCGATTCATAGACTTGAGCAAAAACTGGTGAAGGAACCCCGATCGGCGACCCATCGCTCTCCCCTACCATTGCATACGCCCCAGGGAAAGCCGTATTTTCTGCCAAGCTGTACACGTGTTGCTGTCCAGGAGCGTCTGCAAACGCCGTATCGAGTAGGGTACCGTTGTTGTCAATAAGGATAAAAATGGCATCTCTTTTTCTCGTATCGTTGCCATTATACAGGGTGCCGCCGACCATGAAATTGCCTGATTGGATGCTTTGGCCCGCTCCACAGGATTGTGCTAATCCATATTTTGCCTCAAACGTCTGCGATACGGAGACCTGCCAGATCAATGCACCGTTTTCATCCACTTTATAGGCCCGAAGATGGTTGTCAATCAGCGCGTCAGGATTGGAAATATCTCCCACAAAGCTGTTGCCCGTTAACAGGTAGTTGCCGTCAGCAGTACGCAAAATACGACTGGCAAGGTCTACGCCATTGTTGCCCACCACAGCTGCGGCAGAAGGTTGCAAGGTTGTTGGATCAACGCGTTGGAAAAACAAATCTGCGAAATCCGGGAGGCTGGCAGCTACTTCCCCATAAACCAGCAAATGACCCGCAGGCGTTTGAGCAATGGATTTCGCCTGTGCATCCTTGTTTTGGATCGAGAAGTTGGAGGAGGCAATCTCGACGAGTAAAGGATTGGTTTTGAGCATAATGACCTGCCCGCCAGTGTCCATGGGCGAAACAATGCCTGCGCCACCTACCGCGACGATACTCCCGTCAGCAAGTTCCTTAACATCCCAAAAAGTTGCTGGTCCAGGTGAATAGGTTTTTTCAATCTTGGCTACAAGCTGGCCTACACAGTCAGACCTGTACAGCACAGCTTTGTTACCAGCCGATCCTGCAATAATGTAACCGCCATCGCTTGTAATGATCATACGATGACCTTGATCTTCCACCTGAAAAGTACCGAGTTGGATGAATCCTTGGGAATGTGTTGCCCCAATAAACAAACAAGCAAAAAGGAAAAGTAGCGTAGTTTTTTTCATGAAATGTTGAATTTAAAAGCGATAAAGTGCAAAAGAAGTAACACTTTTTTAAAAAGTGTCACTTCTAAGAGTATTTTACTAAACCAGTGTCCATTCCATTCTCCAGCTACCACATCATTGACGCGGTCCATCGTGGTATGCAGCGCGAGTTGATGAAGAGAGCTTTTGTCTTGGTGCGGCAACTGGACAGCGAAAGGAATGCCACCGCCAAAAGGCTGAAAAACAAGGAGATGTGTTGGATTTTCATGACGAAATTTTTGATGAGTGAGCAATAAGCGATGGCACAAAAGTGCGGACACTTGGCTGCGCCGGAAATCCCGAAAACGTGAAATTATGAAAATCCCGGCTTTGACGGGTAAAGAGGAGCGGCCACGATGCACTGTGACAGCCTCGACGCTATCAACATAAAAATGGATATGAGGACGACGGACTAGGCTTTGACCCGAATAAAATCGAATCGGATGGCATTGGGCTTTCCTAAATCTGTACCTGAGCCGCGGCTGCTGCAGGCTAAAATGCGCTTGGATTCTGCGCCAGGAAAGGGGACTTTTGTGGGTATTGAGGTGCCGAGCTAGGGGATATAATTGAATTAAACTGCAAAACCGGAAAACCGGAAAATTTTAAACTACGCATAATGATCCGAAGATGACTAAAACGTCCCTTTTCGAAATCAAACGCTTCTCAGTTTACAATTTTCCTGTTCTCCGGTTTTCCTGTTTTGCGGTTTAATTATCTACAACCCTTTCCTCAACCGCGCCACCGGAATATTCAACTGCTCCCGATACTTCGCCACGGTGCGCCGGGCAATGTTGTAGCCTTTTTTCAATAAAATGGTTTTGAGTTTTTCATCGGAGAGCGGGCGGCGTTTGTGCTCTTCGGCGATGACTTCTGAAAGGATTTTTTTCACTTCCAGGGTAGACACTTCCTCGCCGTCCTGAGTGCTGAGGCTCTCGGAGAAAAACTCTTTGAGTCGCTTGGTGCCAAATTCCGTCTGCACATATTTGGAGTTTGCCACGCGGCTTACCGTCGAGATATCGAGGCTGGTTACGTCAGCGATGTCCTTGAGGATCATCGGTCTAATCTTCTTTTGATCGCCGGTGAGGAAATATTCCTCCTGGTGTTTGAGGATAGCGCCCATGGTGAGCATCATGGTTTGCTGGCGCTGCTTGATGGCATCAATGAACCACTTGGCCGAGTCTATTTTTTGCTTGATGAAGAGCACGGCTTCCTTTTCTTTTTTGTTGGCGCGTCGCCCATGTCGGCCATCGTGGAAGGCCTTGAGCATTTCGCGGTATTGGTCGTTGATGCGGAGGTCGGGTGCGTTGCGGGCGTTGAGCGTGAGTTCGAGTTCGCCGTCCCGGTTGCTCACGATGTAATCGGGCACCACATAGTTGTGGGCGCGGTCGCCTTTGGAGGCAAAGCCACTGGCGGGTTTTGGGTTGAGTTTAAGAATTTCGTTGATCGCGTCTCGGAGGTCTTCTTCCTCGATGCCCAGTTGGCGGCAAAGTTTTGGGTAGTGTTTTTTGGTAAACTCGTCAAAATATTGGTCAATAATGCGCAGGGCTATCTGAACCACTATTTTTTCTTCGTGCGACAAAGAGTCGTCGTCCTGCCGGAGCCGGTATTGAAGTTGAAGCATCAGGCATTCCCGCAGGTCTTTCGCGGCGATGCCTGGAGGATCAAAACGTTGTATTTTTTGAAGAATCTGCTTGATTTCCTTGTCGTGTGTACTGATATTTTGGCTAAAAAGCAGGTCGTCTACCATGGCCGAGGGTTCCCGGCGGAGATAACCATCGTCGTCAATGGAGCCAATAATCTGGAGTGCAATGGCGTGTTCGCGCTCGTCATCGAGTTTGAGCATGCCCAATTGTTGCTCCAGGTATTCGTGGAAAGTGTTCTCGAAGGCGAGTGGGACTTGTTTGTCCTCCTGATCGCCGCCCCGGCTGTCGTCGCGGGTTTTGTAGGTGGAGGGGTCGTCTTCGATATAGTCAATCAGGTAGTCATCCAAATCTGGTCCATCGTCGTCGCGGAGCGCCGTGGCTTCTTCTTCGGCATATTCATCGGCGGTTTCCCGCTCGATTTCCTCAAATACCTCATCGGTGGCGGGGCTAAGGTCGGCTCCTAAATCGTCGTCTGTTTGGCCGCTCTCTACTTTTTGTTCTCGTTCGTAATAACCCAGGTCAGCATCGGAAAGGTCCATGTCGCTCAGGCCTTCGGATAGGTCGGCGGTTTCATCCCCTTCTTCGAGTGCCGGGTTGGCTTCGAGTTCTTCTTCAATGCGCTGTTCGAGGGTAGCCGTAGGGATTTGCAGCAGTTTCATCAATTGAATCTGCTGGGGGGAGAGTTTTTGCTGTAGTTTTTGAGAGAGCGACTGCCTCGGTCCGTAAGATGATGCCATTGAACGATTAGGATGTTTTCGGTTGAAGGCTGGGAGTTTGGAGCTCGAATCGGAAGGGACTAAAAACGGCCTTAACAAATAAAAGGCCAGTTTTGAATCCAGAAGGATTTCAAACGCTGAACATAGATTAGAACAACTGGAAGGTTTTTCATAACCAACTGATATTCAATTTTTAATGAAAAGTGTTTTCCAAAAAAGCGTAGGTAAAATTAGTTTAAAATTTTTGGCAAGGATACAGCATTTTTCTGTTTTGAGGGAACGATTTAACTTTATTTGATTTTGGATTTACGATTTACGATTTGGAGCTCCGATCAACGATTTTGACAATTTGCTCACCGTTGATCGGAGGTCCAAATCGTAAATCGTAAATCCAAAATCGGGTAGTCATCCGCTTGAGTGTTGATGAGCCGGGATTGTGTATAAAAGTTCTTTGACAGACCAAACATGATCGGACAAATCGGCGGCCATAGCGGGCGACCGATGCAACCACTTTGGAGAGAATCGT
>Ga0247843_1002897_pt1 | contig 29647 bp, 26 predicted proteins | sample LaCruzMarch2017__FD_192420 | JGI IMG/M metagenome (GOLD analysis project Ga0247843, IMG submission 192420) | Freshwater microbial communities from meromictic Lake La Cruz, Castile-La Mancha, Spain - LaCruzMarch2017_8m | ecosystem: Environmental > Aquatic > Freshwater > Lake | place: Spain... | reverse complement strand
AATCGGTGACACAACTCGTGCATACCGTCAGCTTGGAATCGGATACGCAAACCTAGGCGCACTACTTATGGCATCAGGTCTTGCATACGATTCAGAAGGTGGCCGCGCACTAGCTGGTGCGATCACATCACTTCTAACTGGTGCTACCTACAAGCGCTCAGCTGAACTAGCTGGCATTGTTGGTGCATACGATGGTTTCGCACAGAACGCCAAGCCACACGCACGCGTTATGCGCAAGCACGCAGCTGCATCAACAGCCGCTAAGTCAATGACAACACTTGATATCGATGTCTGGACTGAAGCAAATAAGGCTTGGGATGCATGTCTAGCAACTGGCGACAAAAACGGCTGGCGTAACGCACAGATTTCTGTGCTTGCACCAACTGGCACCATCGGCCTAATGATGGATTGCGATACAACCGGTATCGAGCCTGACTTCTCACTAGTTAAGTTCAAGAAGCTAGTTGGCGGCGGTTCAATGCAGATCGTTAACCAGACTGTGCCAGCTGCGCTAAAGAAGCTTGGTTATGCTGAAGAAACCATCGAAGCAATCGTTGAATTCATTGCAAACAACGGACACGTAATCGATGCTCCTGGCCTAAAGCTTGAGCACTACGACGTATTCGACTGCGCACTAGGTGCACGTTCAATCGCGCCAATGGGCCACGTTCGCATGATGGCTGCATGCCAGCCATTCCTATCAGGTGCGATCTCAAAGACCGTTAACCTGCCAGAAGATGCAACAGTTGAAGATGTTGAAGAGGTTTACTACGAGAGCTGGAAACTAGGCATCAAGGCACTTGCCGTATATCGCGACAATTGCAAAGTTGGCCAACCACTTTCAGATGGCAAGGCAAAGAAGAAGGATGTCGAAGTAGAAGCTGTGGCACCTTCCGCTGCAACACGCAAGCGCCTTCCAAAGTCACGTCCATCAACTACAACATCATTTGCAGTCGGTGGCGCCGAGGGTTACATGACCTCAGGTGCATACGCCGATGGCGCACTTGGCGAAGTATTCCTAAAGCTAGGCAAGCAAGGTTCAACACTTGCCGGTGTAATGGATGCCTTCTCAATTGCAGTATCAATTGGTTTGCAATACGGCGTACCGCTAGAGACCTTCGTAGAGAAGTTCACTAACTTGCGCTTCGAGCCAGCTGGTATGACTGATGATCAAGATATTCGTATGGCGCAATCAATGATGGATTACATCTTCCGTCGTCTAGCACTTGATTACCTGCCATTTGAAACACGTAGCGCAATGGGTCTATACACATCAGCAGAGCGTGCTCGCGCACTTGAAACTGGCGAATACACCCAAGATGTTGCAGCAGTTACCGAGACCTTGTCTCAATCAGCTGCTCCAGCAACACCGGTAGCTCCGGTTGCACCAGCGGCTCCAGTAGCCAAGGTTCAAGATGTGAAGATCGAAGAAGCACCACGTACATATAACTCTTCGACTGAACTGATGGAAGCAATCACTGGTGTGGCATCAGATGCTCCGCTATGTATGACTTGCGGCGTGAAGATGCGTGCCTCAGGTGCTTGCTACGTCTGCGAAGGCTGCGGCAACACCTCAGGTTGCTCATAAGACACGCCACTCTAGATGAATGGTTTAGGGTCTAAATACCTATAAACTATCTGCATTAAAGAAACTACCTTCGCGGGTTATCCGGTTCGCGGGGGTTTTTCTTTGCCCAAAAACTCTCTCAGTAGCTTCCCAAGAAGAGCTCTGTAACCATTTAAAAATAGGGGCCTTGGGTTATACCCAATAAATTTGAGTTACTCGCAGTTATAAAGCGTTGTAATTTCGTTACCGGAAATTTTCAAAAAAGTACTGACAATCTCAAACTCAAGGAGTAACTTCACCACTTGAACTGTAAACGATTACAGTTTGAGCGCAGGGGAGTCCGAAGTGGCCAATATTGAGGCGGTAGCCAAGCAGGCTGGCGTTTCCGTGGCCTCGGTTTCCCGCGTAATCAATGGCACAGCAGCTCGCGCTGATACCGAAGAGCGAGTGCGCAAAGCAATTGCTGAACTCGATTACCAGCCAAACTCAGCAGCGCGTGCGTTAAAAGTGCGCCAATCAGAACAGATCTGTTTATCTTTCGATGATTTAGCAAACCCGGCATATATCGCAATGACTCGTGGTGTTGGTCGCGAGTTAAGTTCAACTAAGTATCGCCTTGTTTTATCTTCAGCTTTTTCTAGCGTCGAGGAGATTGTTAAACACTTACAAACTATGGGTCGTGGCTTTGCCGATGGCTTAATTATTTCGCCAATTTATAGCGATGAGCGAATTACTAAATTGATCTCTGCTTTGCAAATGCCAGTTGTTTTAATTGGAAACCTGCCTGACGGGGTAGATGTTGATAACGTGCATGTTGATTCAAGTGCCGGTATCGCAATGGCAGTTAAACATTTAATTGAAACTGGTCGCACCAAGATTGGTTTGATTAACGGTCCGCTAACTACCAAGCCAGGTGTTCGCCGTAAGGCAGCATTTGAAAAAGCTATCAAGGCAGCTGGGTTGAAGTTTGATAAAGCAAGTGTTATCCAAGCAAATACTTTCTCGCCCGAGGCTGGCTATTTTGCTTTTTCCGAGATTGCCGATTTTTCAAAGTTCGATGCTTTCATTTGCGCGAACGACCAGTTGGCCGCAGGTGCGATGAAGTTTGCTTCAGAAAACGGTATTTCGATTCCAGGCGATATTGCAATCGTGGGTATCGATAACACCGATATGGCATCTCTTCTTCACCCAACGCTAACTAGCGTTGATTTAAAGGCCGAAGAACGTGGCGAAATCGCAGCGCAGTTAATGCTTGATCGTTTAGCTAACCCTGATCGGGCTTCAAAGCAGATCACCGTTGAACCCAAATTGGTAATTAGAGAATCAACGGCAAAGAAATGAGCAGCGTGAGCACCAAGGAAGTTAAGTTGAAGAAGGCTAAGAAATCTAGCAAGGCCAAGATGTATAACCGCGGCGCCTGGATCTATGCCATGCCTGCGTTTATTCCGTTGGTGTTGCTTAGCGTTGTGCCATTGGTTCAAGCCATCTGGACTGCCTTTACCGATTCAGTTGCTGGTTTTGAAGTAAAAGTATCTTTCATTGGTTTTGAGAATTTTCGCAGATTAGCTGGCGATACTCTTTTCTGGCAGTCATTTAAGATCGGAATTATCTGGGCCGTTTCAGTAACGCTTCTAGCTTTAGTTCTTGGCTTCGGTTTAGCGCTTCTGTTAAATCAAAAGCTGCGTTTTCTAGGACTGATGCGTGTTCTCTCACTTGTCCCATGGGCAATGCCACCAGTAGTTGTTGCAATCATGTGGAGCCTTTTATTGCGTCCAACGAGCGGTCCAATTGAAGGAGTCTTCACCTTCTTGCACATTCCAGGGGCACGCACTGACTGGTTAGGTGATTTCAATACTGCGCTTCCGACCGTTATTTTGATTGGCGCTTGGGTTGGCATGCCAGTTATAACCGTTTCTATTCTGGCAGCACTCCAAGGAATTCCAACTGAAATGGTTGAGGCTTCGGTAATCGATGGCGCTAATGCTTGGCAGCGTTTTAGGTTTATCACCCTGCCAGCTGTGCGCGCAATTACAACTGCCTTAGTTGCGCTTAATATTATTTGGAACTTTAGTTCCTTCGGTTTGGTCTTCGTTCTTACGGCGGGCGGGCCAGGTGGCAAAACCTTTGTGCCGGCGCTCTTTGCTTACAACGAAGCATTTAAATATGGAAACTTCGGCTATGCCGCATCGATGGGTGTAGTTATGGCCCTTGCAATTGTGGGCATGCTTTCAATTTACCTAAAGGTGAGCAAGCGAGAGGATACTCAGCGATGAGTAATACATCGAAAGTCAAGCTCGCGGATATTCCACTTGAGAAGAAGAAGCGTAAGTACTACTTAATTCCGACCTATATTGCGGTTATCTTCTACTTGCTCTTCTTAGGTTTCCCATTTGTTTGGATGTTTAGTATCTCGCTAAAGAGCCCTTATGAGTTATTGCAGTTAAATCCATCGCTTATTCCAGATGGTTTCTACTGGCAGAACTACATAGACATTATCGAAAAGCGCGGGCTGATTAATTCAGCTAAAAACAGCTTCATTATTGCCTTGCTAACTGCTGCGCTGACCACTGTCTTTACCGTGCCAGCTGCATATGCAATTGCTCGCCTGCGCAAAGTGTTTTCAGGCATTGCAACGGGTTGGATTTTAGTTAGCCAAGTTTTCCCAGTATCGCTAATTATCATTCCGCTTTTTATGGCAGTCAGACGTATTGGATTGCTAGATACGATCTGGGGTCTGGTGCTGGTCTACCTTGTAGCTAGCTTGCCATTCGCACTCTGGATGTTAAAAGGTTATGTTTCTTCAATTCCGTTAGATCTCGAAGAAGCCGGCGCTATGGATGGCGCATCTTCATTCCAGATTCTGCGCAGCATTGTTTTCCCACTTCTAGTTCCGGGCATTGTGGCAACTGCGCTCTTTACCTTCCTTAATTCCTGGAATGAATTCTTCTTTGCCCTAGTACTAATTCAGTCACCCGAAAATGAAACGTTGCCTCTTACATTGGCGCGCTTTATGGGCTCTGAAGGTCAAGTATTACTTGGCCCATTAGCAGCTGGTGCTTTCTTAGCGACGATCCCTTCATTGGTGATCTTCGGAATCATGCAACGCAAACTTGCTAGCGGCTTATTAGCCGGTGCCGTTAAGGGATAAGGGGGTCGGATAAAAGCTACAGCGAGAAAGGTTTAGTTCGAATTAGAAGTAATTTGTTCAAAACCGGATGATCATCAAAAAGAGATCTACATAAGTGTCAGATCTTTAGCAGTAAAGGGCTTCTCACCGATGAGTAGCTCGTTAATTAACTAGAGGAGAACTAAGTGAAGAAGAGTAAGTTATTTGCAGTAGTGGCAGCTTTTGCCATGACTGCAAGCCTTGCCGTCACAATTCCTGCACGTGCTGCTGGAATTGAAATGACTTATCTAACCCCGGCTTACCTAAAGGGCACTGTTGCTTCAACTGAGCGCATCGTGGCTGACTGGAACAAAGCTAATCCAAATGCAACTGTAAAGATTGTTTACGGCGACGTTAACAACATGCAGGACAAGCTAACTACAGCTTTCGCTGGCAATGTTGCACCAGATATCTTCCAACATGAAGCTGCTTCAATTTTGGAATTCTCAAAGCAGGGTTACCTTGCTGATATTTCAAAGGAAATGGCTTCACTTAAGAGCTCAATTCCAGCTGGTCTTTGGTCTGTTGGTTCATACAAGAACAAGCTATACGGCGCACCAACAATGACTCAGACCTATACGGTTTTCGCAAACGTTGATGCCTTCAAGAAGGCTGGCGTAAAGATTCCTACAGGTACAAATACCTTTACTTGGGATGACTACCGCGAATTAGCAAAGAAGTTCACAACCGATGGTAAGTACGGCGTGGCATGGGGACTTCGTTCACCAGCTGCAATGACCATGATCATGGGCGCTAACTACAATGCTCAATTCTTCCGTGGCTTAACATCTTCAAGTGGAGCCTCTCTCTATATTGGCAAACCAGAGCTAGAAGTTCCATCACGTATTTGGGACATGATCTACACAGATAAGTCAATCGACCCTGCTGCACTATCAATGACAGGTGCTGGCCCAGTGCCAGGATTCCTAGCTGGTAAGTACGCAATGATCTTCGCTGCAAGCTACGTTGCTGCAGATCTAGATGTTGCTGCTAAGGCTGCTGGTTTCAACTGGACAGCTCTTCCATTGCTTAAGGGTGTCAATAACAAGCAAGGTGCAAACCCACAGACACTATCTGTATCTAAACAGAGCAAGTATCCAAAGCAAGCTGCAGCGTTTATTCGCTTCATGCTTCAGGATGCAAACTTATCTGAACTAGCACTTGGTGAAGGACTTATTCCTTCAACAAAGGGTTCACTAAAGTCTGCACTTGCAACTAAGAAAGATAGCGCTGGCTGGACTCAGATTCTTGATGACGGCGAAGCACTAGCTCTTGCTCCATTCACTTTGGTACCTAAGTACCAGAAGTGGAAGGACACAGTTCTACAACCTGCAATGCAGCAATACTTGCAGGGCAAGATCTCACTATCAGAGCTAAAGAAGCGTCAAGTAGATGGCTTTAAAGCTATTCGCTAAACGCTGATTAATCCCTGATTGATCATCCGAGGATGAATGAACCAGCTGGGGCTGTCTAAAGTGCAGCCCCAGCTGGACTTCACCGGATGTTTGATCTTGATGCTTTAAAAAACGATTATTCAAACCTATATATTTATGAATGGATAAAGATGTCGCTCTTGGAAGAAAAAGCTATTGGCGCCTTATCAGGTGCTGCTGTCGGAGATTCACTCGGCGGTGCAACTGAAGGCTATAGCCCAGAAGTTCTACAAGAGCGCTTTGGCGGATTAGTACGTGACATTGTTGGGCCTTTTAATGTCGAGTGGAAGACAGCCCGGCCAGTTTCCCCGTTTCACAAAGGAAATGGCCACATTACTGATGACACTCTAATGACTGAAGCGCTGATCAATGTTTACGATCAAGTTCGCGATCACTTAGATGCATATACTTTTGCCGACGGCATTGTGCCCGAGATGATGGCGAAAGAGCGTTGGATCCCCGAACTAGAACGCGAATCACTTTTGATTCATCGCGTTTTTCATGCCGAGAAGTGGTTAGTGCTAAAACTTCTACATGCACATGCTGACCCACGCGAAGCTGGATACGGCAACATTGTTAACTGCGGTGCAACTATGTATATGACACCAGTTGGCATTATCAATGCTGGAAATCCTGAAGCTGCATATAAAGAAGCAATTGAAATTGCTGGTGCGCACCAATCAAGTTATGGCCGCGAAGCTGCTGGCGTTTTTGCTGCAGCAGTTGCAACTGCCATGACTCCGGGTGCAACCATCGATGAAGTTATTAACAATGCAATTGCATTTGCCCACGATGGTACAAAGGCGGCAATTCAAGCGGTCACCGATGAAGCCAAAAATGTTAAGTCTTGGGACACTAGTTTTCATCAACTGCGCGCTGCGATGGCACCGTATGACTCGCTCGGTGAGGCCTACCGCGAACCTGGCCCAGATGCCCGCAAACCATCACGTCTTAAGGCGATTGAAGAGTTGCCATTGGCATTGGCTTATTTGCGCGTCTCCAAAGGTAGTTTTGAAGATGGCGTACTAGGTGCCATTAACTATGGCCGTGACTCAGATTCAATCGCAACTATGTTTGGCTCGCTTAGTGGCGCCATGAACGGCCGCCAGGCGATTCCACATAACTGGGCTGAAACTATTGAGCGCGAAAGTCGCATTGATTTAGTTGCTAATGGCAAGAAGTTGGCAAAGATTGCAACTGAAATTGCTGCGCGCGATGCCCAAAAGGCCGCGGTTGTTGCTAAAGCTTCAGCCTCGCTTTTCGGTAATTAATTATGACCAGCAGCTTTAAGTTACGAGTTACTTGGGCACAGCCGGAAGATTTAGTTGGGCACTTTTTTGGCCAAGCTAAATATGAAGGCGTTGATGTGGCTGCAGAGATTTCGGAATGGGAAGCTGCTGGTGGGGTATCGAGCGCGTCAGTTGTTGGCGCCAGTGCGGTGCCAGCAACTGCGCAAATGCGCGATCTGGCACGAGCCATCTGTGCTCGAGTCGAAGCAAAGTTGCAAGCCAACCCCGAACTTGATTATGAAAAGTTCTTAAACGATCTGGCTGATACGCCTTATACGCAAAAACCTGACTTAAATACTTTTCATGGTGCGTGGCTGGGTCGCGCCGCCGGTTGCTTACTTGGCAAACCAGTAGAAAAAGTACAACGAGTTGGAATTCGGGCGATCCTAGAATCAAGTGGTCGTTGGCCGCTGACTGAATATTTCACTGCGCAAGATGTTCCTGCAGATGTTTTAGTTAAGCACCCTTGGAATACCCAGAGCGGCAAGACTTGTTTGCAAGAAAATATTGACGGTATGGCCGAAGATGACGATTTAAATTATCCGCTCATCGCACTTTTGACCGTTGAAAAATTTGGCCGTGATTTCAATACTGATCACATTGCCGATCAATGGCTTAAGAATCTGCCAGCCGGCAAAGTTTTCACCGCCGAACGAATTGTTTATCGCAACCTGCTCGATGGCTTAGACCCGATGGTGGTCGGTGGGCTAAATAATCCTTTTAAAGAGTGGATCGGTGCGTTAATTCGCACTGATCTATATGGCTGGATTAATCCAGGTAATCCAAAGGCGGCAGCCCAGATGGCAGTTCGCGATGCTTGGCTCAGCCATCGCCGCAACGGCCTATATGGCGCAGCTATGAGCGCTGCCATGAACGCCATGGCTATGGTTACTAAAGATATTGATCAAGTTCTAGATGCTGGTTTTTCGGTACTGCCGCCTGAGAGTGCGATCTATAAAGCCTGTGCGCTAACCCGCGAACTAGGTAATTCAGATATTGATTACGAGTTAGCCGTAGATAAGTTGTACGAGCATGTCGATGGCATGCATTGGGTGCATACCGTTAACAATGCAGCACTTGGCGTATTGGCTTTAGCGCGCAGCAAGGGCGAATTCTCAACTGCAATTACTCACACCGTAATGGGTGGCTGGGATACCGATTCGATTGGTGCGACAGTTGGTTCAATCTGCGGTGCGATGCTTGGTGGCGCACAGATTCCGGCGCAGTGGGCAGATCCAATTGATAATCGGTTAACTTCGAGTATTCCAGATTGCGATCAAATCAAATTTACTGATTTAGCCGTACGTACTCACGCTTTGGTTTAGTAATTAAATGCTGACCGATTTAAATTCAAGGGAACCTCGCGGGGTTGATTTGCCGCTGTCGGTCGGCGATGAGAACGCGAAAGTTTTTGCCGGCCCAGCAACTTTGTCCGAACGTGAGAAGTGGCGAGAAGATTTAACCAATTGGCGAACAGAGGCTAAGCAGCAATTAAATTATGACGATCGGGCATATAACAATGCTGCAATTGCTGGTCGCAGTAATTACAACTGCGCACTGATCTGGCTCTGGGATGAACTGCTCTTTGATTTTGAAAACCAAGTATTTACACCAGCTAAATTATTGGCAGATGCCCAACGCTTTGGCGGCTTTGATGACATTATCTTGTGGCACGCCTATCCAGTTATCGGCATAGATTCGCGCAATCAATTCGATTTCTATAACCAAGTTCCGGGGTTGGCTAAGTTAATTGCTGATCTGAAATCACAGGGCGTGAAAGTACATCTCAATTACAACCCTTGGGATAAATGGACCGATCGCGCAGCTGAAAGCGATCAGGTCGAGCTCGCCCAAATCGTTGATAAATATGGCTTTGATGGCGTTTTTCTCGACACCATGAAGTCAGCAGACCCCGCATTTATGGCGTCAATTTTGGCGGTCAAACCCGATGTGATTGTTGGTGGCGAAGCTCGAGTGCAGCAAGAACGAATCTGCGATCACGTTATGTCTTGGGCACAATGGTTTGGCGATAGCGAGATTCCTGGCGTCATGCGCGCTAAATGGTTTGAACGTCGACACATGTTGCACCAGACCCGTCGCTGGAATCGTTCACACCGCGAAGAGATGCAGATCGCATGGCTAAATGGTGCCGGCATGTTGATCTGGGAAGTTGTATTTGGCTCTTGGGTGGGTTGGGATGAAGAACAACAAACAATGTGGCGCGAGATGGTGGCAGTACTGCGCGAACATCATGGTCTTATTACTACGGGGGATTGGCAACCGCTAACTAAGTTAGCTGATGCGGCTGAGGCTGCTGGAATCTATGGTTCCAGATTTAGCAAGGATGGCAATTCGCTTTTCACTATCGTAAATAAGAGCGATCAGGATTATCACGGCGAGATCGCCTTTGGTTTAGCAGCCGTGGTACCAGCACGTGGCGTAGCTGCAATCTGGCGGACACCGGCTGAAAATGTTCTACTTGAATTTAACTATGCAACTAAATCAGCTGAATTTCCTGCACACCAAAATATTCGCAAAGTTGAGCTAAGCGGAGTCGCTAAAGAATTTGAATTTTCATACCGCAACCGCGAGTGCAGTCTCTACACCGAGACTCATTTCATCGATGCCTGGAAACCGCTACCACCTAACTTTCATCAAATCTTTAGCGATCGCATCACTGTGCCGGTTCAAGTTGGTGTGCTCGATAAGCTAGAAGTTAGCAATGGGCAATACTTTGAGTTTATTAAAGCAACGGGCTATCAACCTAAGGTGGCCAATCGCTTCTTGGCACACTGGGTTAATGGCGCACCAACGGCTGAGCAATTAGAGCAACCAGTTACCTACGTTGATTTAGCCGATGCCCAGGCATATGCCACTTGGCGAGGGGTTCGTATCCCGACTGAGTGGGAATGGCAGCTAAATAGCGCGCAAATCGAGCGTAGAGCACCGCTTTGCTGGAACTTAACCAATAGCGAACAAAGCGATGGCCGCACTCGCTTCTTGATTCTAAAGGGCGGTTCTGACTACAACATCCGTAACGGCCAGGGTGCAAAATCAACTAGCGGTATCGCCGAATCTGATTGGTATGTTGATGGCGGAAAACGCGATTCCAATTGGGTGGAAAAGTTATTGCTGATGGGGCTCGGTATGTCTCGAAGTGAGAATATTTCTTTCCGTTGTATCTCTTAAAGCGCGAACTGCTTAAACCAATCAAGGGCTTGCGGGTTAGCGAGTGCATCACGATTGCGAACTTCGCGGCCATTTATGACATCACCAACTGCTAACTCAACTAACTTATTCGACTTTGTGCGAGGTAGTTCAGGGGTAGCCACAATTAGATCTGGCACATGGCGCGGGCTAGCTTGCACCCGAAGCGCGGTCTTAAGTTCTTTTTCAAGTTCGGCAGTTAACTCAGCGCCGCCCTTTAGGGTTACAAAGAGAACGACTCGGGTATCGCCTTCGAAATCTTGCGAAACGGCCATCGCTTCTTGCACTTGGGCAAAAGTTTCGACCACTCGATAAATTTCGGCAGTACCAATGCGCACGCCTTTTGAATTTAAAGTGGCATCACTGCGGCCATAAATAACAAAGCCACCTGATTTAGTTTTCGCGGCAAAGTCACCATGAGTCCAAACGCCAGCAAAACCTTCGTAGTAAGCACTGAGGTACTTGGCGTTATCTTCATCGCCCCAGAAACCAATTGGCTTTGATGGAAAAGGCACAGTACAAACTAATTCGCCTTTTTCATCGGCCGCTGCTGACTTGCCTTGCACGTCATAGACATCGGTAGCCATGCCGAGCACAGGGCCTTGTAGTTCGCCGCGATATACACCTTGGGTAGAAATACCAGCTGCGAAACAACCACAAATATCGGTGCCACCCGACATGGAAGCCAAGTGCACATCTTTCTTAACGTCGCGATAGATGTAATCAAAGCTTTCAGGCGCTAGTACTGAACCGGTAGAGCCAATCACCTTAAGGTTGCTTAAATCATGGGTTTGCATTGGCTTTAGCTCAGCTTTTGCGGCCGAATCGATGAACTTGGCAGATACGCCGAAGAAATCTAACTTTTCGTTCTGGGCAATATCAAAGAGCCTTTGCGGGTTTGGATACATCGGTTGGCCATCAAAGAGCACGATGGTCGCACCAGCACCCAGGCCAGTTGCTAACCAGTTCCACATCATCCAGCCACAAGTTGTGTAGAAGAAAACTTTATCGCCGGGCTTAGTATCGAATTGATAGCGATGCTCAGCTACCGCCTTTAGATAAATACCAGCTGCGCTATGAATAATGCACTTTGGTTTACCGGTTGTGCCACTTGAGAAGAGTACAAAACCTGGGTGGTTAAAGGGCAACCGCAGGAACTTAGGTTCAGCGCCAAGATAAGGGGCAATCCAGTTTTCAAAGGTTGTAAATTCATTAACTTGATCACTGATTAATACGGTCTTAACTAAAGTAGGTAGCGATGCTGCAATCTCAGTTAAACGTTCGATGCAATCAAATGATTTTCCGTTGTATGAATAACTCTGCGCTGCCAGCAAAACTTTAGGTTCAATTTGGCCAAAGCGATCAAGGACTGCATTAGGGGCGAAGTCCGGCGAAGAAGTACTAACTACTGCGCCAATACTTAAAGCGCCGAGTGCGTAGATGATTACTTCGGCATAGTTTGGTGTCCAAGCAACCACGCGATCACCGGCTACAACACCTAGGTCAGTCAGGGCTGCGGCAACTGCTGCTGACTTAGCGCGCAATTGCACCCAAGTTAGTTCGCTGCGGTTGCCAGCTTCATCGATTGCAACGATAGCAATCTCGTCAGCTTTGCCTTGAGCCAAGATGTTTTCGGCAATATTTAGTGAACTATCTGGAAAAAACTTGGCATCAATAAAGTTCTTACCAGGGGAGTAGTTAACGCTGCCTTTATCGCCAATGATTTCTAGGTGATCCCAAACCAGTGACCAGAAGTCACCGGGTTGGCTGATGCTCCACTTATGAAGGTCGGCATATGAATCAAGGTTTAACCCAGTTTTAGCAACGGCAGCGGCAGTCAGGGAAGTCAGAGCGCTATTGGCAATAGCACTTTCGCTAGGTTGCCAAAGTAATTCTTGGCTCAATCACTTGCCTTTGTTTAGGTACTTAAAGCGCGCGCGATAATAAGCACCTGAGATTCCACCCGGTGCGAACATCACGATCAAGATAAAAATCAAACCTAAAGTAAATGCTGGCTCGGTTAGCGGACCACCAATGAAATTCGGCAAGGAATCAAAAGCCGTTCCTTCGCTTAAGACATTTAGGCGAGTACTTAGAACTGAGTAGATGATGCCACCAAGGACAGCGCCCCAACGAGTTACTGGACCGCCCAGAATAACCATTAACAAAAGTGCAATCGTGATGTCAGCAGCTGCGTAACGCGGGGAACCAGAACCGCTGACAATTAACATAACCGCACCAATTAGTGCAGCCATGGCAGCTGATAGCACGAAAGAGAGCAGCTTAAAGCGATTTGGATTTAAGCCCAAGACAGATACGCGTTGCTCGTTATCGCGAAGGGCAGCAAATACTCGCCCAGCTGAACTCTCAGTGATCCACCAAGCCGCGAAATAAATAAATACCAAAACTGCAAGAGCAAGCAGATATAAATATTTGGTATTTACCACACCAATAAAGAAATCAGGCAGACGATCTGGATTAACTGGCAGACCATCATCGCCGTTTGTAAATCCACCAAAGTCACGTGCAATAAACACGTGGCCAGCTTGGCCGAAAGCCAAAGTCACCATTGCAAAAGTAATGCCCGTCGTGCGCAAGGCAGCGCCACCGGTTAGTGCGGCTAAGACTGAGGTAAAGACAATTGCACCCAAAACCGCGAGCAGGAAGTTCCAGTTAAAATCATTAATCAGGATCGCAGTTACGTACATTCCGCTAGCGAAATAGAGGGCGTGGCCGAATGAAAGCAAGCCAGTAAAGCCAAAGAGTAAATCGTAAGTTAGCGCCAGAGCGCCGAATAAAAATGCAACTGCCATAGTTTGCTGTAGGCCAGCCTTTGAAAGCGGGTTATCGCCAGCAAAAGGCAAGATGGCGAAAATCAAGGTGATTGCAATTAGCAATGGGCGAGAATATTTCCAACGTAACATAATTAGTGGCTGACCTTTCCAAGTAAGCCAGTTGGCTTAGTTAATAGAACTGCTGCCAAGATAATTACTACGACGAAGTCGCCTAAGCCAGTGAAATAATAATTCGCGAACTGGTTTGTAATACCAATTAACATCGCCGCAATTGCGCTTCCGGTTACTGAGCCCATACCGCCTACAACTACGACGATGAAGCCGTAAATCAGCCATGATCCGCCCATAAGAGGCGAGACGCCGTATGAGAAGACCGAGATTAGAACTCCACCTACACCGGCGGCGAAACCACCAATGAAGAAGACGGTACTAAAAGCTAAGCGCACGTTTATGCCAAGGGCGCTAACCATTGATCTGTTTTCAACACCCGCGCGAATGATTAAACCGATGCGGGTAAATTTCAAAATGCTAAGCATCGCGATTAGCAATATTGCAGCGACGCCGATGTAGATAAAACGATCGACTGGAATAATTGCATCGCCAATAGTTACGGCTTTCATAAACCAGAGTGGGGTAGGCAAGAAGCGGGCATCAAAACCAAACCAGCCACCCAGTAGTGCGGTGACAACTAAGGAAACACCTACAGTTACCAGCGCTTGATCAATGTGACGGTTATAGAGACGATTAATAACTAGTTGCTCCATAAGAAGGGCAAATAGACCAGCCACGATTCCACCGGCCAACATTGAAACAATAAAGGTCCAGGTCGTTGGATTTGGGAAAACTTTGGTGGAAATCCATAAGCCGGTAAATGCGCCAATGGTTAAAAACGCACCATGTGCGAAGTTAAGAACACCCATTAGGCCATAAATAAGTGAGAGACCTGAGGCAACTAGGAAATAAAGTGCGCCAAGACCAACGCCAGTAATCAGGATAAGTAGGAAAGTACTCATTTACTTATGACCCCCACTAACACCAAGCATTGATTTAACAAATGATTCATCTTGTAAATTCTCTGGCCCGCCTTCAAAAACAACTTTGCCTTGATCCATCACGATGATGTTCTGGGCGATGGCCTTTACTAGCGCTAAATTCTGCTCGACGATCAACATCGTTGAATGAGCCGCAACGTGGGATAAAGCTTTAGCTACTTCAGTAACTAGCTTTGGCGCTAAACCTTTAGTTGGTTCATCGATAACCAAGATTTTGTTCTGATTAAGCAAAGCTCGCGAAATTGCCACCATTTGCTGCTGACCACCTGACAGTGTGCCGGCACGTTGGCTGGTTCGAGTCAGCAGTTCAGGGAAAAGTGAGTAAACCAGTTCGTAATTTGGCTTTTCATCACGGGCAGCCAGCGAAAGATTCTCTTTGACAGTTAAGCTGGCGAAAATCTCGCGGTCTTCAGGAACATATCCCAGACCAAGTCGCACGATCTTATGCGTTGGCAGAGCAACAATTTCAGCGCCGCCGAACTTGATACTGCCGGTACCTGGGTTCAAGCCCATGATCGCCTTTAGCGTCGTTGACTTACCGACACCGTTACGGCCCAATAGCGCAGTTACTTTGTTCTCGGGTACAAAGAAGTTAACGCCTTGCAGAATATGTGAACCATTAATGGTTACATGTAGGTCTTTTACCTCTAGCGAACTCATAGTTCAGCCCCTAAGTACGCACTTTGTACAGTTGGATTATCCATAACATTTTGTGGGGTATCGATAGTTAGTAGTTCGCCGTAATTAAGAACCGCAATGCGATCGGCTAGCCCCAAGATAACTTCCATGTGGTGCTCAACAATAAGCACGGTCTTCTTGTGAACGGTTGCTAGCGAGCGAATAATTTCGACCAGCGCTGGAATATTCTCAACGCTCATGCCTGCCATTGGCTCATCCAACAAAACCACGTCGGACTTTGAAGCTAGAACAATGGCAATCTCTAAACGACGCTTATCGCCATGTGAGAGAGCGCCAGCAAATAGAGCGCCTTTGTTAAGTAAGCCCACTTGTTCGAGGCAAGCAGATGCTCGGTAAAGAACTTCCTTGTATTTGTCAGCGCCTCTAGTCAGATTCATCGAGGAACCATCGGCGACCTGGGCGGCAATGCGTACATTTTCTAGCAGAGATAAGTAAGGAAAAATGCTGGAAGTCTGGAAAGTACGAGCAATGCCAGCTTGGGCCCGCTCATGTGGTTTTAGAGCTGTGATCTCTTTTTCACCCAGGTGAATTGTGCCAGTTGTTGCTTCACGTAAACCAGAGAGCAAGTTAAAGAAAGAAGTTTTACCGGCTCCATTTGGTCCGATGATTCCTAAGGTCTCATTGTGCTCAACCGAGAGCGTGATGCCCTCAAGAATCTTCGCGCCACCAATGGTTAGGCCAAGATTTTCGACCGTAAGTGCTGAAGTCATTTGGCTAATCTACCCGCTCCCAATTTATTTATCTAATTACCTAAGCATAAAAATTAACGAAAAAGTGTGAAAAATGAAACTGGCCCCACACCGAAATGTAGGGCCAGTTTCAATCTAATTAACTAGATCAGACTGTTACGTTGTAAAGAGTGCTTACTAGAGATGGTACATAGCGACCATTAACTTTAGTTAGCTTTACAAGGAACATTGACTGAATCAAGCTGTGGTTTGCCTTGTTGACCTTATTAAGGCCAGTTAGACCTACGAATTGGAATGTTTCAAGTGAAGAAACCATCTTGTCAACATCTAGGTTCGGATTCTTCTTAACTGCCTGAATAATCATCTGTGCTGCGTTAACACCAACAGATGTAAATAGGTCAAGTGGCTTTCCAGCCTTTGCGAAGTCAGCTGCGATTGCTGTTGCTGCCTTGCTCTTTACTACACCTGGGAAATAGCTATTTGTAAGGATTGCGTTAGCACCTTCAAATAGTGAACCGTAGATGTCGTATGAAGCTACGCCAGCAAGACCTGTAATTGGTCGTGCAGTTGCGTATGCCTTCTGCTGAATTAATGAAGTAAACATCGCACCTGAAGTTGCAGCGTTTGACCAAGCGATGAAGATGTATGCGCCGTTAGCATCTGCTGCCTTCTTAGCAAATGGGGTGAAGTCAACAGTTGTTGTAGGTACTTTGATTTCTTCGAATAGTGCACCCTTTGAAGCAAGGTAAGCCTTTGCAGCAAAAATGTTGCCTAGACCGAATGGGTTATCTTCAACGAAGAGAATAACTTTCTTACCCTTGATTGGCTTGATGCCAGCTAAAGGAGCGAAATCTTGTAGTGATGTATTGCCTGAACGGAATACATACTTATTAGCAGCAGATGTGATTGCATCGTTCTTAGCTGGACCTGAGATGTACAGAACCTTGTTCTGTGCAGCTAGTGGAGCAAGCGTTAAGCCGACTGCTGAAGCAGCTGTACCAACGATGATGTTTGTGCCGTTTCCGACCATTTCTTTAAATGAGGCAGTAGCTGAAGCAGGATCTCCGCCATCATCTTTCTTGGTGATTACAAATTTACGACCTTCAACTGCATTCTTGCCGTTGGTGTAGTACTTAAGACCCCATTCAAGGCCATCGATATATGCATCGCCGTATGACTTAAGTCCGCCAGATGTTGTGGTGATTACACCGATCTTGATATCAGTTGCGGCATTAGCTGGCGCCGATACTGGTGAAACGAGTGCGATTGCAAGAGCGGCAACAAGTGCGGTCTTGATCGAAGTCTTCTTAAACATTTAATCTCCTTTAGAAATTAATAGCTGATCGATTGGCGATCTGCATAGGCAATAGTTTAGGCGGTTAGGTGATTTTTACCGAATTTCCCTAGGCTCTAGAAGAATTACGTTTCGTTATCTATAGTTGGCTTATGAGCAATGAGCGATATCTTCCGACTGAAAAACTTGCAGTACCAGTCAAGGGTGGCCACCTAGCTTTATATAGATTTGGTAACAATTTACCTTCTATTAACCATTTGCCAGTTCTACTTATTCATGGCGTCACATCGTCTAATAGAGCATTTCAATTGTTCGCAAAGTCATTGGTAGAACGTGGTTTTGTGCCTTATGCCGTTGACCTGAGAGGTCGCGGAGAATCTAATCTTTTGCCCGGTCCATTCGGAATGAAAAGTCATGCTCGCGATATGGCTGATGTAATTAAATTTATTGGCGTCGAGAACATTGATGTCATTGGGCATTCAATGGGTGCTTTCGTCGCAGTTGCTTTGCAGGGCACCGAACCTAAGTTAGTTAAGAAGTTGACTTTAGTTGATGGGGGAATCCCGCTGCCATTGCCACCCGGCATGACAGTGGCTCAAGTAATGCCATATGTGCTTGGACCAGCTATGGCTCGGTTAGCGATGACCTTTGAATCAGCAGATGTTTATCGTGATTATTGGAAACCACAAGCTGCGTTTATTAAAGGTTGGTCATCTGTTCTCGATGAATACGTGGAATATGACTTACAAGGCACTGCGCCAAATCTTAAGGCGCGTACTAATCCCAAAGCGGTTGAAGAAGATAGCGAAGATTTATTCGTTAGCAAATTAATTGAGAAGACGCTCGAGAAGTTATCGTCAGATGTTTTATTCATTCGCGCAGTTCGAGGCTTACAGAACGAAGAAGGCGGCTTGTACCCTGAACCCGTACTTGCAGCAGTCTTGCCCAAATATCCAAAATTAAAGCTACACACAATTGCTGATACCAATCACTACGACATATTGTTAGAAGAAGCTGGTGCCGAAGCAGTTGCGCAATTAATTTACGGAGATAAGTAAATGACAAACTCATTAGCGAACAAGCGCGCTTTCGTCACTGGTTCATTTCAAGGAATCGGCTTAGGCATTGCTACCTCACTGGCCAGCGAAGGCGCAGCAATTGTTCTGCACGGATTAGCTGATGCCGAAACTATTGCTAAAGCCGAAAGTGCGGTACTGGCAGCAGGTGCTAGCAAAGTAGAAAGTCATGTTTCAGATCTGCGCGATAGCGATGCAACTGAAAGCTTAATTGCGAAAATTCTTAGCGGGGGAGCGGTAGATATTCTGGTCAATAACGCCGGAATTCAGCACACTGCAACTATCGCTGAGATGCCACGTAGTAAATGGAATGACATCATCGCAATTAATCTTTCCTCTTTCTTTGACACGATGCGTTTGCTATTGCCCGAGATGGCTAAGCGCGGCTCGGGCCGCGTAATCAATATTGCATCCGTTCATGGTCTAGTGGCATCAGCTGCAAAAGCGCCATATGTAGCGGCTAAACATGGAGTAATTGGGCTTACCAAAGTTGCCGCTCTTGAATACGCCACCGTTGGCGACAGCACTTCTGGCGGCGTAACGATTAATGCCATCTGTCCAGGGTGGGTTGAAACCGCACTTATTGAGCCGCAGATTCAAGCCCGCGTTGATAAGCACAACGGTGATCGCACCGCAGGTATTGCTGACTTACTAAGTGAAAAGCAGCCAAGTCAACGCATGTCTACGCCAAGTGACATTGGCGCACTTGCACTTTGGCTATGTAATCCGGCTGCACACAACATTACTGGCACAGCAATTCCAGCCGATGGTGGCTGGACAGCGCAGTAAAGCAAAGTAGTTAAGGTTGGCTCTGTGAGCAGCGCCTTGTCTACCCAAACTCGTAAAGCCCTTGAGGCTGCCGTTGCGGCAATCGGTGGGCAAACTCGTGAAGGTCAGATCGAGATGGCCGAAGCTGTAGCGAACGCACTTAGCGATCAACACCATTTAATGGTGCAAGCAGGTACGGGTACCGGAAAATCACTGGCCTATTTAGTACCCGCATTAGTTCATGGCCGAAAAGTTTTAGTGGCAACCGCGACTCTTGCATTGCAACGACAGTTAGTTGAACGCGATCTGCCAGCAGTAGTACCCGCACTTGAAAAAGCACTTGGTCGCGAAATTACTTACGCCGTTTATAAAGGCGTGGGTAATTACATTTGCTTACAAAAAATGAATTCAGAAATTGCTGACCCTGATGGCGAAGTTCTGCTGGAAATTTCTAGCTTAGGAAAAGATGCCAACCGGCTAACTGCTTGGGCTAAGACACCAGGCGTGAGCGGCGATCGTGATGATGCTCCTGATGTTGATCGTCGAGTTTGGTTAGCCAATTCGTTATCGGGTCGCGAATGTGTCGGCGCCGATGTCTGTGCTTATGGCGCGCAGTGCTTTGCGGCTAAAGCTAAAGCAAAGGCGCAAACTGCCGATGTTGTAATTACTAACCACACCTTGCTAGCGATTGAAATTGTTGACTCGCATCCGATCTTGCCTGAGCGCGACGCGGTGATTCTCGATGAAGCTCACGAGTTTATGGATCGCACCACTCAAGCTGTCACTGAGGAATTAACTTCGGCCCGGGTAATTCGCGCAGCTGCGATGGCTCGCAAACATTTACCCGGCAAGTTGGCCGATACTTTTGTAAAGGTGGCCGATGATTTTTACGATGCAATGAATGATTACGGCCAAGATATTCGGGGCGATTTCACCAAGAGCGGGCGTTTAGAAGATATTCCATCATCGCTAGAAGCCCCTATTCGCAAGGTTTTAGAGGCCGCTAAGGCGATTATTGCCTTAATTGCCGTAGATGAAGAAATCGTTGATTCGGACACGATTGCCGAACGTGCTCGAGTTAAAGGCGCAGTCAATGAGATTGCAACAACCTGTGGCAAGTTACTAAAGCAGAGCAATAACCAAGTACTTTGGTATGAACCAACTTTCTCCACTCTCTATTTAGCGCCACTTTCGGTCTCTGAAGTTTTGCGTTCAAATCTTTTGACTAAGACTCCAGTTATTGCAACTTCGGCAACTCTGACAGTTGGCAACTCATTTGATGCAATGGCTAAATCAATCGGTTTCCTAGTTGGCGGCGATGCTGATGCAGAAGTTGCTAAAGATGAGATTGATCCGGCAAATGTGCAGATGCTCGATGTTGGTTCGCCATTCGATTTTGCTAATCAAGGTGTTCTGTATTTACCAAAACATTTACCTGAACCAGGCCGCGATGGCTTGAGTCAAGAAGTGCTCGATGAACTTGGTGAGTTAATTGATGCAGCTGGCGGTCGCACATTGGCCCTCTTTAGTTCTTGGCGTGGTGTCGAGGCGGCAGATGCGCATTTGCGCAAAGTGTTAGCTGAACTTCCGATAAAGATTATTACCCAAAAGCGGGGCGACTCAGTTGGTCCGCTAGTTGAGAAATTTGCTAGTGATGAAACTTCGATTCTGCTTGGCACTATGTCGTTATGGCAGGGCGTCGATGTTCCGGGCCGTGCTTGTTCGCTAGTTGTTATTGATCGCATTCCGTTTCCGCGCCCAGATGAACCAGTGATGGCAGCTCGCGCAGCCCAAGCAGATAAATCTGGCGGAAGCGGATTCATGCAGGTCTCGATGCCACGGGCAGCGCTCTTGTTAGCCCAGGGCACCGGGCGGTTAATCAGGTCTGAGGCTGATCGCGGGGTAGTGGCGATTCTTGATTCGCGCATCGTAAATAAGCGCTATGGCAGTGTGCTTTTGAACTCAATGCCACCGCTCTGGCGCACTACCGACCCAGCAATCGTGCGAGATTCACTGCGCCGATTAGCGCAAGAAATGTAAAGATTGGCCTATGCCTCGGATCAACACCATGAACTTGGTGCAACAACGCGAATGGCGTCGCAGCCAGTTAATCAGTGCTGCCGCAGCAATCGCCCTTGAATCAGGTAGCGAAGCAATCACCGTTGCAGCTGTTGCGCAACGAGCTGGGCTGGCGCGAACTTCGGTCTATGAATATTTCGGCAGCAGCGCTGAACTAGTTGCAGATTTAATTATTGAAGAACTATCGGCATTTACCGATATTTTGGTTTCAGCAGTTGAACCCGCAAGTGTTCCCGAAGAGGCAATTGCTAACTGGATTAACTCAGCTCTGCAATACATCGCTGATGGCCGTCACTTATTGGCCAAAGCGCTAAGTGCAACTTCGCTGCCAGTTAATCGCAGTGCTGAAATTGGCGCTGCACACCGGGCGCTGCTTGCACCGCTGAAAACAGCGTTAACTGAAATTGGCGTACGCGATCTGAACTATGCCTTAAGCATGATTCAGTCACTGACCGATGCGGCAACTAAGCGAATTGAAAACGGCGACAGCGCAGAGATTGAAATCTCAAAGACCACTGCGTTCTGTATTGCGGGTTTACGAACTCTTATTGAATCGTAATTGTGTAGTTCTCTTTAACGCCTGCATAAAGATTAGTCACGCCTGGCCCAGTTATCGATAGCACACAAGCACCTTTTCGAAGCGCGATAACTTTGCTGCCATAGACAGAGCAAGTTTTGCTGGTCGTTTTAAACTTAAGTTTCTCGCCGAATAGACTCTCGCTTTTGAGTACTGCACTCTTGCGAATCTTCAAAGTAGTTGGATATGCCTTGCTCAAAATTCCATCGTTGCCAGGCTTTAAATAGATCGGAAAATGAACTTCGATCGGCCCATAGGTTGCGTTGCCAGGTGAAGTCACGCCGATATCGCAAGCACCGGTACCTTTAAGTGCGGTAACAACGCCATCAACCAAAGAACAAGCTGGTGCGTATGACTTAGCGGTCAAGGTTGCCCCTGATTTTGCACTCATTAGCAGTAGCCCAGGTGCTCGATAAGCCATAGTTATTGGGTTTCTTTGGCTCAAAGTAACGCCGCCGATTGAGGCAGTAATTTCATCACTTACCAAAGTTGGTGTGTTATCGCCGTTCTTAAAGGTTAGAGCGATGAAGTTATCTTCACTGAAATCCGTGCTTGCGTTATGGTCATATCGAATATAGATACCGCAAGAGACTTTGCGGCAATCAATCTCTTCGCCCGTGCGAGTTTTGTAACTTGCCGCTGGCTTAAAGACGATATTTGCAGTTGGGGCAAAGTTGGCACCACGTTCAGTTGAGATCCAGAGCTGGGCGGCATCATTACATGTGGTCGGGCGAGTTGGCCCAGTTGGCGCTGTGCACTGCTGGAAATAAAGACCAGCCTTAGTTGGAAAACCTGTAATCGATAAGTTGATTGTTGGCGCAGCTGATAACTCTGTTAGTGGCCCACCGACAACCTTTGCTTGCGCGTTTGCCGCAGTGGGTGAAACAAGAAGTCCAGCGAGGACTACAACTGCCAGAATTATTTTTTTCATTTGGATCTCCTATTTGAAAGTAATCGGTAAATAAAGGTCATAGCTACGGTCTTCACTTCTTAAATGATCTGCTCGAACTGTGATTGCGCACTTAACTTTCTTGCAGTCAAACTTTCCTATTTTCTTACTAACTCGAATCTTGTAACTAAAGCGGCCACCTGGCTTAAACGGATCTGCTAAACCGACGCCATATGGTGGTGGATTTGAGGAAATCCAAAATGAACCTTCGCCAACGCCGGCCTTGTTAACGCCACCACCACAGGGGGTAGGGGCTAAACCTGTTTTCGGAATAACGCAGATCGCTAGATAAATTCCGACCGTCTCATCAAAACGTTTTCCGGTAACGGTGATAACTGCGTTATTTGCAACTGTAGTTGCCGAAGCGCTAACCGTCTGGCCAAATTCACCAGTAATTGTTTTGCTAGCAGCATATGAATTTTGCGGCAGCGCTAAGCCTAAAAGAAGGCTGAAAATAAGCGCTTTACGCATAAGCAAACCGTAGTACCCAGGAGCAAAAAGGTTAGCCGACAAAACTTTCGTATCTGTCGGATCAATCTTTGACACAATATGCAAATGCGTCGGGTGCCAACTTTAAAAGTAATCGCGCTCACACTTCTGCCGATTTTATTGCTCACAGCATGCACTCAGACCCAATCTGAATCACAAACTGCGATTACCCAAGCAGATGTATCAAGTGTTTCAGTCACACCAGTTGAGAAGTTAACTGATGTGCGAATTGTCGCGCTAGCAAATGGCGCAGCCGAATTAATTACCGCAATGGGTTATCTAGATAATTTAGTCGGTCGCGATATTGCTAGTAGCACACCCGAATTAAAAGATGTGCCAGTAGTTACCTCAGGACATCAGGTGATTCCTGAAACCATAATTGCGTTGCAGCCAACTTTGGTGATTACCGATGATGCAACTGGCCCAAGTAGGGCTATTACTAAATTAGCAAGCGCCGGAATTCGAATCGTAAATATTTCACAAAGCTGGAACTTGGCCGACTTAATTGTAAAGATTGAAGAAATCGGAACCGCACTCGGTGCTCCGAAGAGCGCGGCTTCATTGCAAAGCGTTCTCACCGAATCAATTAGCGGCAATCTGGTAACTTCCAGCCCTTCTAGTAAGCAACTAAAGGTTGCTTTTCTGTACTTGCGTGGAACTAGTTCGATCTACTTAGTCGGTGGTCAAGGTTCGGGTGCTGACTACTTAATCAATGCAACTGGCGCAGTTGATGTTGGTGCGCAAAAACTAGATAAACCATTTACGCCGCTGACTGCTGAAACTATGGCGCAGTTAAATCCAGATTTAATCTTGGTCATGATTGCCGGCCTTGAATCTGTCGGGGGAGTGTCAGGACTAGTTGAGTTGCCAGGTGTTGCCCAAACCCAGGCGGGCAAAAATCGCCAGGTAGTGGCAGTTGATGATTCACTGCTTTTAAGTTTTGGCCCCCGTACTCCTTCGCTAATTTCCGAATTAGCTACGGCTTTTGGATTGATAAATAATGCGTAGCCGCAGCGCGTTTTTGACCATTAACGTGGCCGTTCTAGCTGCAATGATCGCAGTTTCCTTGAGTGTGGGCGCTAGTCAGATAGATGGCTTGCTTTCGGCGCTGCTTAACCCAGGTGCCGATACCAGCGCCACCCAAATTCTTTGGCAGATTCGTATCCCACGCATTTTTACTGCGTTAATTGTTGGAGCCGCTCTCGGTGTAGCTGGCGCACTTGCACAAGGTGCTACCAATAATCCGTTAGCCGAGCCAGCAATCCTAGGAACTTCAGCTGGCGCAGCCCTTGCTGTAGTTATTGGTGTACTGGCAAATGTTGTTGTGATTGGTTCAGTTGGTGCAATGGCGATTGCCGCCATCGGCGCTCTTCTTGCAACTCTGCTGACGTTGCGCTTTGCCACCCTAGATCGAAGCGTGTCACCACTAAATTTAGTAATCATCGGGCTTTCGCTATCGGCAACTATTTCGGCAGTAGTTGGGCTTTTAACAACCGCGGTCTCACGATCAGATGCCAGATCAATTTCGTTCTGGAGTTTTGGCTCACTTGCCTTAACTAATTCAAACGACTTGATTCCACTACTGATTTTTACCTTAGTAGGAATCACGATGGCGTTCTTTATTGCCCCTAAGTTAGATCAACTTTCACTCGGTGATCTAACTGCTAAACACCTCGGAATTGATCCGCGAAAAGTTCGCCGGGTAGCACTAATCGCTTTGGCGATCTTAATTGGCGCAGCTGTTAGCACCGTAGGCACAATCTCGTTCTTGGGCTTAGCTGCGCCACATATCGCACGGCTAATTGGCGGACCAAAACATCGCCTCCTGATTTTGCAAAGCGCTCTGCTCGGAGCAACTATCTTGTTAGTTGCCGATACTTTGGCGCGCACAATTGCTGCGCCAAATGAATTAAATGTCGGTTTGTTTACTGCACTTATCGGAGCGCCGATCTTGGCGGTTTTGGTACGCAGCCGCCAAAGCAGTTGGAGTCAGTCATGATTTCAGTTAACTCAATCTCAGTTGCTCGCGGCACAAATCCCGTCATCAAAGACTTTAGCGCTGAATTTAAAGCCGGCACGATCACGGCAATCATCGGGCCAAATGGTTGTGGCAAGAGCACGCTGCTCGCGGCCATTGCTGGTGATCTGCCGTTAGCAAGTGGTGCGATTTCGTTAAATGGAAAAGATGTACACGGATATGAGATCGCTGAACTAGCCAAATTGCGTAGCGTGGTTCTGCAACAGCCCGCATTTAACTTAGCTTTCACAGTAAACGAAGTTTTAGCAATGGCCCGCTCTGCAGGTTCCACCCTGGCTAGTGAGAGCGCGGCAATTAACAAACTAGCAATCAACGATCTAGCTGATCGCAAAGTAACCCAATTATCTGGTGGTGAAAGACAACGTGTTGCTATCGCTTTGGCCATCGCAGTTGATGCCTCAGTGTTGTTGCTAGATGAACCGCTTGCTGCTCAAGATGTTGAGAGCACTAATCGAATTATTGAACTACTTAAATTAGAAGCAAAAGCCGGCAAGACAATTATCTTGGTGGCACATGTGCCAGAGTCAGAATTAAGCTGGTGCGATCAGATCATTAAGGATTTCTAAAACCTGCGGCCAAGTTTTCGCAAAGCTCGGATGCAGATCAAGCTGGGTAACTTCTTGCCAATGCACCCAACGAACTTCATGAGATTCATCATTTAATTCGCGAGCCACTAATTCCAAAGTCGCACTTGCTAATACGGTGTCATAGCGCCAGTTTCCATGCAGATCAGAAAAAGTGGTTATCGGTTGTAGATGCGTTGGGTCGATACCTGTTTCTTCAACTGCCTCGCGTACCGCAGCTTCAATAATAGTTTCGTGCGAATCGCGAGCACCGCCCGGAACGCCCCAGGTATCGCCGTTATGCACCCATGGCGCACGATGTTGCAATAACAAGTGTTGGTCGCGAATCAGCAACAAGCCGGCAGCGCCATGTTTTCCCCAATGGCGATTGCCGCAGTCACATTCGACCCAACCATCACCATCGCGCGTTGCCACAGTTCTAGGCTCTCACATCATCCACACTTTTGCAGGCTGTGCCGAACTGGGTTGGGCTGCGAACCTAGCCTGCGCAGATGCGAAAATTACTCATCTACTTACTTCTATCCCTGCTTACACCTTTGAGCACGGCCAGCGCTTCTGATTGCCAAGATAACGCTTGCATAGATGTTTACACCCAAGATGGCCAAATAATTATTGAAGGCAAGAAAGGCAGTAGCCCAAAAGCGAAAGTAAAACCACGTGCAGTTAAACCACCAGCACCTAAGCCGAAAGTTGTGAAACCAATTTTTCCAGAGTTAATTCCACGCCCAACTGCTACACCATCACCGAAAGCAACACTGCCACCTAAACCTAAGCGAACTTATAAACCAAGAGCTAAGCCAACCGCTAAACCCACTCTTAAACCTAAGGCGCCAGAATCAGTTTCGTTAAATGATCGCTTAATTAAATTATTGCCAACTGGCGGCATTGCATATCAACCTGAAGACGAGCCATTAGTAAATGTGCCAATCTATTTCTGGAGTGATTTACCAACTCAATTTGCCACTCGGGTAACAGTTGTTGGCGAGGTTGTTGATGTGTTGTTGCGGCCTGGTTTTGTTTGGAGTTTTGGGGATGGAACTTTCCTGAGCACTACCGATGCGGGCGGGCCATATCCAAATGGCAAGATCAAACATACTTATAAGAATCCAGGTGTCTACCCAATTATTTTGGTGCAGAGCTGGAACGGAAACTGGACCCACAACGGCACTACTCGCGCAATTACTGGCACGATCAAGACCACCGTATTTGCCGTTGTCACCGTAGTTATTGCGCCAACACACTTCCTGTTCTAGTAATCCACAGCATTTAACTAATTGGCCAAATCAGTCGGTTCGTTAATTTAAGTTCACGGACATGACAACACTTACTTCTCCGCACGACCTGTTAGCTGCAATCCCATTTCTGATTGGCTATCACCCAAGTGATTCGCTGGTTTTAGTGGCCATCAAGGGTGACCTGGTTTCGATGGCTATGCGCATTGATTATCCCCGTCAAGAAAATACCGAGGCTTATGATTTGTTAGCGCATCACTTAAAACTCGATGGCGCAGATGCGGTCCTGATGTTGGCATATGTGCCAAGTGATAAACCTGAGCTCTATGAAACTGGCACAGATGTTCTGGGCTATATGGCACTTTCGTTAGCCAAGAATTCAATTGTAATTCGCGAATCAATTGAAGTTATCGGCAGTCGCTGGCGTTCAGTCATCTGCGAAGACATTTCATGTTGCCCACCCGAAGGCAATATTTTGCCAGACTTCGATAGTTCTAGAGTTGCTGCCGAACAAGTAATGGCCGGGCGCACCTTGCCGTTTATTGATGTTTCTAAATTGGCTGACTCAATTGCTGCGCTACCAAATATCGGAGTCGAGTTTATTGCTCAAGTTGAAAGCTATTTTGTGCACGAAGATTCGCCAGATCTAACTGAGAAACAACGAGATGGCGCGACTGCAGTTATTGATTTGGGGCAACTATATGAATTTGGGCGGGGTAGTAGTGATCCAGATTTAGTCGCACAAGTAATCGGTCGCTTATCTGATATTCAAGTTCGCGATTACGCACTTGGCATTCATAACGCTGAAAACATTGAGGCCTATTGGACAATGTGGAAAGAGTTACTGCGCATCGCACCAGTTGGTTACGTGGCACCGATTGCTTCGATCTTTGCCGCAGTGGCATATGAATCTGGCCAAGGCGCGCTGGCGCATAAAGCACTTGATCGCGCGTTGATTGATAACCCAGGTTATTCATTGGCCCTGTTGCTGCGGCGAGTGTTCAGTGCGGGCTGGCCGGCTGCTGCCTTTATCCAGATGCGCGAGCAGCTGCATCCGAAGGTGAAAAGTGCGATCTTTGAGGGTAACTAAGCACAGTTAAAAGGTTCGCAGCTGCGAGCGCCGCGAGTTACAATTTCCCCAGGTCACGAGTTCTAGGTACTAGCCCCGGCTTACTAGACGGCAACCCTCCACCGCGGCGGGGTGCTCCGGGTGACGACCTGGTTCTGGTCTTAACCGATTAGAGCAAGTGCGTTAAGGATTATTTATGGGTACATCAGATAACGATTCAGCGAAACATCGCCACTCGGCAAGTGATGCTTGGGTTACAGGCGCTTGGCTTGAAGGCGATGATCCAGGTGATCGCAAGTTTATAAAAATTGGTGACTTAACTCTTGAATCAGGTGTTGTATTAACAGACATCACAATCGCTTATCAAACTTGGGGCGAGCTAAATAAGAATAAAGACAATGTAATTTTAGTTAACCATGCAATGACTGGTTGGTCAGATGTTCCCGGTTGGTGGCCACAAATGGTTGGCCCGGGATTACCTTTTGATACCAATAAATTTTATGTGGTCTGCCCAAATGTAATTGGTGGTTGTCAAGGAAGTACCGGCCCATCATCGATTGCACCCGATGGAAAACGTTGGGGTTCGCGTTTTCCATATTTAACAGTGCGCGACATGGTTGCAGCCGAAGTTAAATTCAGTGACGCAATTGGTATCAGCAAATATAAATTAGCAGTTGGTCCATCTCTGGGCGGAATGCGTTCACTGGAATGGGCGGTGCAATTACCTGAACGCGTTGAAGCAATCTGCACAATTGGTTCAAGCGCCGTAGCTACTGGCGATCAAATCGGAACTCACTCAATTCAAATTAGAGCGATTAAATCTGATCAATATTTCAATGGCGGTGACTACTACGAACAAGAGCACGGCCCATATGAAGGCATGGGAATCGCGCGCCGAATTGCGCATCTGACTTATCGCACTGAATCTGAAATGGATGTGCGCTTTGGTCGCCAGATGCAGGGCGATGACACTGGCCGTTATGCCGTTGAGTCATACCTTGATCATCAAGCCCATAAATTGGCCCATCGCTTTGACCCAAATACCTACATAATCTTGACCGATGCCATGAGCTCGCACGATATTGGGCGAGAGCGCGGGGGCGTAGATAAGGCACTTGCGACCATCAAGATTCCGGTAACTGTTGTCTCAATTGATTCAGATCGCCTCTTTACCCCGCGATTACAAGCCGAAATCGCCGAACTTACGCCTACGGCTCAACCTGTGGTTGAGATTTCTTCGCCCTTTGGCCATGACGGTTTCCTGGTCGAAGTCGATGCTGTTGGCGATGTAATTCGAGGGATCTTAAATAAAGCCAACTGAATTAAGAAATAAGCCGCGAAAAACGGCGAAATATGGCTTTTGGATGTGCATTTACCTCTGTGGACAAATTATAATATAGCCATCGCCTTCGCGACCGAAAAGTTAAAAAATCGGGGCGCGAATCAAACAAAGGACTGCTGTGGCTGTATTTAGTGCGCTCAAAAACAAGGTGAAGAAAAAAACTACACCTGAAGTTAAAGCAGCTCCTGCGAAGAAAGCCGTAGCTAAGAAAGCCGCACCTGCGAAGAAAGCAGTAGCAAAGAAAGCAGCACCA
>Ga0247843_1002896_pt1 | contig 29678 bp, 24 predicted proteins | sample LaCruzMarch2017__FD_192420 | JGI IMG/M metagenome (GOLD analysis project Ga0247843, IMG submission 192420) | Freshwater microbial communities from meromictic Lake La Cruz, Castile-La Mancha, Spain - LaCruzMarch2017_8m | ecosystem: Environmental > Aquatic > Freshwater > Lake | place: Spain... | reverse complement strand
CGGTAACCCAGCGTGGCCAAATCCAATGTCGACACATAAGCGTCAATGGCACGGACGGTGTTGGTCGGGCTGACATAATCTTCAACGCACATTGGCAGGATCATGTCTTGGTGTCGGTTTAAGGTGGGTTGGTAACGGCGTGGCGGCATTTGTGATGAGGCTTTGTGGTTATGTGTCTATTATATCGCGTCGCGTAGCTATACTTTCACAGTCTCGATAGCGTAATGCGCCGGATGCTTGAAAGCCAACAGGCGGTGCAATACGGCTATCGCCTATTGCACCCTACAATAGGTGCTTTGAGAAATCCTTAACAATTTGATTTTAAAATAAATTTTATTAATTTAATGGCGGTGACGCCAGAGCGTGGGAACTATACTAATTTTAATCCAAGCCTGTAGGGGGGGGACGGCTGTCGGCCTTTTTAAGACCCCGTACAGAATTCTGCTACGAGAAGGCGAGCAGCCGCTCGCCGCTACGATCATAATACCGATAATTCAACACTGACTGCGTATTAGGCTTGTACTTTAAGCGTACAAAACATGTTTTGCACTCTTGAAAAGCCAACCTGCCCGGCTACTTATAAAACTTTTCGCCCGTTGAAGGCATGGGCTAAGGTGCCGCTGTCGATAAATTCCAATTCGCCGCCCATGGGGACGCCGTGGGCTATGCGGCTGGCTTGCACTTGGTATTTTTTTGCCAATTCGCCAATAAAGTAGGCGGTGGCTTCGCCTTCTACGGTGGAGTTGGTGGCGAGAATGAGTTCGGTGATTTGCCCGGATGCGAGTTTTTGTTCCAATTGCGCCAGCCCCAGTTCATCGGGGCCGATGCCGTCTAAGGGTGATAGCCGCCCGTGCAGGACAAAATATTGGCCTTTAAATTGAGTGGCTTGGTTGATTAGCCAGACGTCGGCGGGGCTTTCTACTACGCATAAGCTCTGCCCTTCCCTGCTAGTGTCTTGGCAGAGTTCGCACAGGGGGTATTCGGTTAAGGTGCGGCATTGTTGGCAGTAGCCCATTTTTTCTATGGCTGCCAATAAGGTTTCCGCGAGGTGTTTGGCGCTGTTGCGGTCGCGCTGCAATATGTGGAATGCCATGCGTTGGGCGGTTTTTGGCCCTACGCCTGGCAGGCAGCATAGGCTGTATATTAGTTGACCTAGCAAGCCTTTTTTTTGCATATCAGAACGGCATTTGAAATCCAGGGGGCAAGGGCATGCCGGCGGTTAAGGCGGACATTTTTTCTTTCTTTAATTTGCCAACTTTGTTGACGGCATCGTTAATGGCGGCGGCAACTAGGTCTTCTAACATGTCTTTGTCTTCGCCCAGTAAGGAGTTGTCGATGGTGACTTTTCTGGCTTCGCGTTTGCCGTTCATGATGATGGTGACTAGGCCGCCGCCAGATTCGCCATGCACTTCTAAGGCGGCGATTTCTTCTTGGGTTTTTTTGATGTCTTCTTGCATTTTTTGGGCTTGTTGCATCAATGCGCCCAGTGGGTTTTTCATAAGGGTCTCCTTTTGGTGTGGTTGGCAGCCATGGGAAGCGATTAGTTTGGCTCTATGCTGCCAGGTAAAATTCGGGCATCAAATTGGTTGATTATGGCGTGTATTTGCGGGTCAGCGTTGATGCTGTCTACCGCCGCTTGTTGCTGATTTTCGCGTTGTATTTCTTGTTGGATGGCGGGAGTATCGGCGATGGCGGTTACGGTGTTGATGTGCAATTTTAGCGGTGTGCCACGGTAGGCTTGCAAGGCTTTTTGCAGTTTTTCTACGCGCATTGCCGAAAGCAAATGCTGATGCGCGGCATCTAGGGATAGTTTACAGACCAAATCATCCAATTGTTCTAATACGCAGTTGTTAGCCAGTTGTTTAGTAAGGCTTTCTAGGCGCATGACGGTAATCATATCCACCCAATTTAGCTCTCCGTTAGTGTTGTTTACACTGGCTGGCTGTGCCGCTGGGGGTGGTTCTTGGATTGCTGCCAGGGCGGGTTTGGCTGGGGTCGGCGCGGACGATGGCTGTAGTTGCGGTTTGGGCTTGGCGGGTGATGGGGTGCTGTCGGGCATTGCCACGTTGGCGGGGCGGAATGTCAGCATCCGTAACATCAGCATTTCAAAACCGCTGCGTGGGTCTGGCGCCAGTTCCAAATCGCGTTGGCCTAGAAGAGCGATTTGATAAAACAATTGCACGTCTTCGCGGCTAATACGGGCGGCTAAATCGGCGAGCATGTCGGCATCAAAGTCGTCGGTGACGGCAGCAGGATAGTGCTGCAATAAGGCGATGCGTTGGAATACTTGCAGGATTTGCTGGACGATGTGGCTAAAATCAGGGGTTAAATTGGCGATTTCATCAATGCTGGCAAAAATTGCGGCGGCATTGTTGTCTGCCAATGCACCGAGCAATTGTTCTACAGGTTGCTGGGCAACTGTACCCAACATGGCGTTAATGTCTTCAACGCGGATATTACTGTTGCTGTAAACAATGGCTTGGTCTAGCAAGCTGAGGCCGTCGCGCATACTGCCATCGGCAGCGCGGGATAAGGTTTTCAGCGCCGCGTCTTCAAAAGCAATGCCTTCTTGACCAAGAATATGCGCCATCTGGGTAAAAATTTGGCTAGGCAACAGTTGTTTTAAATTCAGTTGCAGGCAGCGCGATAGTACGGTGACGGGAATTTTTTGTGGGTCGGTCGTTGCCAAGAGGAATTTGACATGCGCTGGCGGCTCTTCCAAGGTTTTCAACAAGGCATTGAAACTATGGCTGGATAGCATGTGTACTTCGTCTATTAAGTAGACTTTGTAACGGCCTTGGTTGGGCGCGTATTGGGCGTTATCGAGTAAGTCGCGGGTATCTTCAACTTTGGTGCGAGAGGCAGCATCGACTTCGATCAAGTCCATAAACCGACCTTCGTCTAGCGCAACACAAATCGGGCAAACGCCACAGGGATTAAAATCCTGGCGGTTTTCACAATTGATGGCTTTAGCTAAGATTCTTGCGAGGGTCGTTTTGCCGACACCGCGCGTTCCGGTGAACAAGTAGGCATGATGGAGGCGATCGTGATGCAAAGCGTTAGATAACGACTTGACCACATGCTCCTGTCCGACAACTTCTGAGAAATTATGGGGCCGCCATTTTCTGGCGAGAACCTGATACTTCATTGCAGGCTCAAAAGTAGATGTACTTATGGGCGGTAATCGCACCAGCCACATCCCGGCACACGAATCTGCTGCTACCGTTGCTCCCTTCCGGGCCTGGCGGGGTTCGCAGCGTATCGTTGCGGGAGGACCGATACGATCACCATAATGGTTTAGCCTTTACTGGCTAAAGGCCGACTATTATGGTTTAAACCTTTTACTTTTACAACTTAAAAAATAATTATTTTTCTATTTACAGGAGATTGATGAGTTCAATAAAAAAGCCGCCTGAAAAGACTTTCAGGCGGCTAGCTTAAAATCTAAATAGCATCAACTTTCAAATTACTTTAGATAACAACAAAATCCGCACTGGTTAAAACCAAGCCTTTGCCCAGTAAAGCAATCTGTACAGCAGCATTTGCGCCTATAGCATCAGCATCGTAATACAGTTTGCCGTCGGTGCTGTTGTAAATCAGATAATCATTGGCATCAGCAGCTGTTGTAATGCCTGCACCTACCCTAAGCTTAGATGCAGCTAACACACCTTCAGCACCTAATGAGGCAAATACATTGTTATCTAGTTGCAGTGTGTCATCAATTACACTGAAATCGATAATACTGTCTATATTTGCCGCATTGGTGAGTTGAAAAATATCCGCACCAGCACCACCTGTCAGAGTATCGTTACCATTACCGCCATTTATGATATTAGCTCCCGCATTACCAGTGATATTGTTATTGAGGTCATTACCCGTACCAGTCAAGTTGCCTGAACCTTGCAACACCAATTGCTCCAGATTTTCACCCAACACATAACTGAAGGTGGTTTTGACAATATCAAGGCCACCTCCAACATCTTCCCAAACGGTATCATTAACATTGTCAAGCAAGTAGGTATCATTTCCAGCTAAACCGATAAGCTTATCTGCACCTCCCTGACCATCCAACACGTTACTAGCTGTGTTGCCAGTAATTATATTGCCAAGGGCGTTACCTTTGGCATCAATACTGACTGTGCCGATTAATACCAAATTTTCAAAATTTGACAGCAAAATATGGCTAAGACTGCTTTGTACTGTATCGATACCTGCATTACTGGCTTCGGTGATGACATCGTTAACATTGTCAACAACATAAATATCATCACCCATGCCGCCATTCAGGTTATCCGCCCCTGCACCACCATTCAAAAAGTCATTGCCTGCATTACCTGTCAGGGTGTTATTACCAGTAGTACCAATAAGGATATTATCCATATCATTGCCAATTCCATTGATTGCACCCGCACCCAGTAAAGTTAAATTTTCTAAGGTATTTGAAAGCGTGTAAGTGATTGTGCTGTTCACCGTATCAACGCCAGCATCGGCATTTTCGATAATAATGTCGCCAATGTTATCAATAAAATAAACATCATCGCCCAGGCCGCCATTTAGCGTGTCTGCCCCAGCTTTACCATCCAAAGTATTAACGCCACTATTACCAAGCAAGGTGTTGTTTAGATTATTACCCGTAGCATTGATATCATCCTCGCCTAACAAAGTCAGATTTTCAACGTTATTTCCCAACAAATAGCTGACGTTGCTAAACACGCTGTCAGTGCCTGCGCTTGCCGCTTCGCTAAGTACGTCAAGCGAAGAATCCACATAATAAATATCATCCCCGGCACCGCCCTTCATAACGTCATCGCCGGCCTTCCCATCTAATATATTGTTTCCGGCATTGCCTGTAAGAATATTGTTAGACGTGTTACCAATAGCGTTGATGGCATCTGTTCCCAACAACAGCAGATTTTCCAGATTTTTGCCCAAGGTGTAACTTATACTGGATTGCACAGTATCTTTATCAATGCCGCCATTCCAACCTTCGATAATAGTATCGGCAATATTGTCTACCATGTAAGTATCGTTGCCCTTACCGCCATTTAAAATGTCCGCTCCGGCAGCACCGTCCAAAATATCATTGCCATCATTACCGATTAAGGTATTGGCCTTGTTATTACCCGTTAAGGTATTGTTGAGTTTGTTGCCCGTGCCATTCAACGCTGTAGCCAACAAAACTAAATTTTCAATGTTATCGCCCAAAACATAATTGAAGGAACTTTGGACGGTGTCTATACCTTCGTTGAAGTTTTCAATAATGCTGTCTTTAGTATCGACCAAATAAACATCATCACCGCCCAACCCCATCAAAATATCGGCTCCGGCCTTACCATCCAATTGATTTTTACCGCTATTCCCAGTCAAGCGGTTAGCAAGTTCGTTACCTGTTGCGTTGATGGCAGCTGCTCCAGATAAAACTAGGTTTTCAAGGTTTGCACCCAAAATCCAAGTTACGCTACTTTGCACGGTGTCTTTACCCGCATTGCTCGCTTCTGTGACAATATCCGCAACATTATCAACAACATAACTATCATCGCCTAAGCCACCACTTAAAGTGTCTGCCCCAGCTTTACCATCCAAAACATCATTGCCTGCATTACCAACAAGATTATTGGCACCCGTGTTGCCGATCATTTCATTATCTAAATTATTGCCAGTACCGTTGATTGCGGTTGAGCCCGATAGCGTCAGATTTTCAATGTAATCGCCTAATACAAAGCTGACACTGCTGTTGACCGTATCAATACCAACGTCATTAATCTCAGTAACCACATCGGCAATATTATCAACATAATACATATCATCACTGGCACCGCCGCTCATAGCATCAACACCTGCCTTGCCGTCCAAGGTGTTTGCGCCCGCATTGCCAAGCAAAATATTATTGCTGGCATTGCCTATACCGTTAATGTCAGCATCACCAAACATCGTCAAATTTTCGACATTAACACCTAAGGTAATCGACGCACTGCTGTTGACTGTATCCAAACCGCCATTGGCAATCTCAATGACCTTATCCGCAGTTGAATCCACCCAATAGATGTCATCGCCCGCATCGCCTTTTAACGTGTCATTACCTGTTTTGCCATTTAAGATGTTATTGCCGATATTTCCGGTAATGTTGTTATTGCCGCTATTGCCTGTACCATTAATATTTTCTGCGCCCTGCAATACCAAGTTTTCTAAGCTATTAACCAACACAAAGCTAATACGGCTTTGCACCGTATCAACACCCTCATTGAACTTCTCAACAATCACATCAGCAATATTATCAATGGTATAAGTGTCATTGCCCAAACCACCGATTAAGGTATCGGCATTGCCGCCACCATCAAGGTTATCGTTACCGTCGTTGCCAATTAGGATATTTACACCAGCATTGCCGATAATGGTATTAGCTAAAGCATTGCCAGTACCATTAAGATTATCCGCATCTAATAACTCAAGATTTTCGACATTATCACCTAGCGTGTAAGTAATGGTGCTGCGTACAGAATCATTACCTTCATTACGGTTTTCCCGAACCACATCACCTGCATCGTCAACATAATAAATATCATCGCCTGCGCCACCCACCATCAAATCAGCACCTACGCCGCCATTTAGCCAATCGGCATTAATAGAGCCACGAAGCACATCATTACCGTTACCGCCATCCAACAAAAAGAAAGCCACCGCATTCGGGGCAATTGCTGTCAGCACGTCATTGCCGCCAAGCCCGTAAATCGCTTGGGACGCATTGCCATTAACCGATAAGGTTTCTGCAGCATCACTTAACTGATAAGCACCATTTTTAATAAAACTACCCGATGAAGGTGGGATTGCCAGTTGTATACCATTCACTAAATTATTCTGGAATTTATCCAAACCCATTTCTGCCAAAGCTGCACTGACTTTAGCAACATGATCGGCAGCAGCAGAATTACCGCCCGCATCATCAACAATACGGGAAATGACAGGTAAAAATGCCCCCCAGAATTTTGCCGCTTGTAAAGTGTCGCTAGGCTGGATATTTTTCAAAGTGCTAAGCACTTGGTCCACATCGTAAAGGCTAATAAAACGGTCAGCTCCTGTCTCATAAACAATCGGCAGAACCCCTTTTAACGTACCCGCAATAGCTAGACGCGCTTGCACAGAATCTAATAACTCATCCCAAGCGCGACTAAGGAACGGTGCGGCTTGTGCAGTAGGATTAGTTGCGTTCACGGTATTGATGAAATTATGACCAACAAACTTTTCCAAAGCCGCTAATTTGCGCCCGTCAAAACTTGCCCCACGGCTATTGGTTGCTATATCTTGCACCTCCGCCCAGCGGTAAATGATTTGTTCCGCTGTACCGCGCAAACTGCCAATTTGATCGATGGTAAAAGACACAGCAGCATTAACCAACGAAGTCAAAGCACCATCACTGAACATGGCATTATGCAAACTGGCGACATCACCCAAACCACGAATATCTGGCAGTGCATCGATAGTGGAATTTCCTGTATTGGTGTTGGTTATTGAACCTGCAATGCGATCAACATTCAACCAAACATCAGCAATGTAACCAATCGTGCCATCAGTGCGCTCAAACACCGATTGCTCATGGATTTGATTGTCTGCCGCAGTAAATTCGACTTCGGTGTAATTAAGATCAATCGATTTTATGCCCACATCAGCCAAAGATTTCAACTCATTCGCTTCACTGATGCCATTGGTGTTGAGGTCTTGCCAAACTTTTACGGCTGTCCACAAGGTATCTTTGTTGTTGAAAATTTTGTCGCCGTTACTGTCGTAACCTTTTAGCTCGGTGAAACCGGAAGTGTTTTGTTCGCCAATGAGTTCTTTAATTGAATCAATCAAGCCATTGTTGTTTTCATCTATCGCCAAGAAGGCATCGTCTTTATTGACCCAGCCTGTCCAATCTTTCAGGCCATCATTGTCCATATCAAAGAAAACGTTATTGTCTTGGCGGGCGATCATTTCAATGCCGTCACCGTCTAAATCTAAAACGATGGGGTCAATAAAGATTCGTGGTGGTGGGACTTTGGTGGCGTCGTCGAATAATTTTGATAAGTCTTTGTACCAGTCTCCTATTCGATCAGGCAGATTCTCAATAAATTCTTTGGCGTTGTAATAGCCGTCCTCTATACGATCTTTGAGAAAGTCACCTAATTCTTCTTCAAAGCTTTTAGGCTGCGTTGCAGGTGACTCTCCTCCGGGCAAATCATATCCAGAACCTGGTGCCCAGTGATCATATACCCCATCTCTTATCGGTTCTGACAATCCCGCATTACGCAACGCTTCATCTACTGAAGCATTTGAATTTGTATCTCGTGGGTCATATGGAATATTTTGATCATCAATGCCTTTCATAGTGTCTGTTATTTTTTTCCAATCACCCGAAAGATCGTCACCAGTCGTAATGGTTTCGCGAGCATGCGAATCTGGGCTATTAGGTGGAGCCGAATCCCAATCATCCGCCCCCTCTTTATACTCACCAGTTTTAGATTTAATATTTCCAAACAGTGATGTAGATGCTTCATCCCGTCCACCATCTTTTGCCCCCGGCCCAAAATATCCAGGCCCACTTCTGGCGTAAAATTGTTTCCCCGCACTATTAGTGTAAAGAATGTATTTGTGGTAAACACCTAATTCACCTACTACGGCCGCTTTGCTATAACCCACTTCAATTTTTTCTTGCATGAACAATCTCCAAACTTAATTAGATGGAACTGATATTAATATGCCCATTAACCTCAGTTAATTTTTTTGACTCATCAACTTTAAAAGTTATTACTGCTGTTTTTGTTACGATTAGCAGTTTAATGTCGTATTTTTTTTGTATCACAAAACCTTGAGTTCCTTCGGGATATCTTCTTTTCATATTTAGCTGGGCTAAATCGTCACCTTCAAGGTGAAATTTTCCATCAGGCCAAACGCGGCTACCAACCAGCCTGTATTCTCGAATTTCGAAACCATCATCTTTGAGTTGATTTAATAAAGGTAGGAGCTTTTCAAACTCTGCACCGACTGGAAAGTATTTCTGGACAACTTTTGTTACATCATCATCAGACTCATTTTGGGCATAAGCAATATCCATTTCTTTAATAACTGGGTCATACATTTGGCATCCTATTTGTAAAATTAATAAAAGCAGTGCTGAACAGTATGCCCATCTCTTTTCAAAGCCCATAACTAACATTCATATGCCGCATTACGCAAATGAAACCTAACGGGCTTTTGTATTTTTGGCATCAAGATGAATGTAGTCGGATACGTGATTACTGTTAATGCTGCACACATAAACCCTGGCTTCATAAAATAACCATTAACATCTAGGTAATCCGTACCTTTGTAAATTCCGGACACAACAATGCTGTAACCGCTGCTAGGACGGGCACCTGTGGCGATAACCACCACTTGATGTTTGCTAAAATCAACAACCGGAAGCGTCGTCTTATTTCTTTTAGCAAGATTCAACCATTGTGCTTGGCTGCGGATAACTTGATTAGTTGGGGCTGATAACTTTAAGCCGATGGAAGTTAATAACCGGAAAGGTGTGTAGTCAGCAGAATTTGCTATGTTAGGTATTGCGTACAAAAACAAGCACATAGCGAAGATTAATTTACGTATATGATTCATAGCCAGTATTACCCAAAACAAAAAATCAGTTTATGAAAAACTCACCAAAACACATTGGCGAGGTGGTTTGATAATTTCTAAAAGTTTACGCGGGCTGATTGTAGCAATTGATTTAAATAAGTAAACAAACGTCTACAGAAATCCGGTTATATTTTAAATTTACACTATTTAACAATAGGTTGAAAAAAGACTCGATACCAGTTCTGTATTATTGCAATTCGAGGTAGCGGGTTAAATCTGGTTATTGGCGCACTCGGTTTGCACTCCACGTTACCAACCAGAATTACAGATTTAACCCACAATTTAATTTGGTTTAACTGGCTCTGCACAAATAGCGACTTTTATCGATAATTCGGCAAATTCCTAAGCATGATGGCTTGATGCCACCTCGCCCTGCAACACCAACTTACTCAAAGCCGGCAATATCACAAACGTACAAGTCATAATCCAGAAAATGCCCATCGTAATCACTAATCCCATGCTGGCGATGCCTTGGTGTGGTGAGAACGCCAAGCCTGCAAAACTGGAGCTGGTGGTTAGTGCGCCATAGAACATCGCCCTTGCGGTGCTGGATTGGTAGATGTTTTGTTTTTCCGATAAGGAATGGCGTAGCTTTTCTACCATGTGGATGCCATTATCGACACCAAAACCCAGTAACAACGGCAAGGCAATGATGTTGGCGAAATTGATGGGCGTATGGGTGATGACGGTGCTCGCCATGGTAAACAAGCCTGCCAATATCAACGGCGTCATGATTAACAAGGTATCGGTAATGCTGCGGCGGATGCTGAACAACACCAGCGCAATGGTCACTAAAGCAATGGTGATGGCTTGTTGGAAGGCGCCGACCACTTCTTTCATCGATTCCCAATACATTACTGGCAAGTCGGTGGTTTCTGGGGCAAGTGCTTGTACTTGGGTGATGAATTCTTCCAAATTCGCCAAATCGTTCAAGTCTTTTTTGGGATAGATTTGGATGCGGTACCAGCCTTCTTTGCTCAGCCAACGTTCTTTAATATCTGGCGGCAAAGCATCTAAAGTGATTTCTTCGGCATTTAAACCCGTCAGCAATTCGTTCATCACCCCAGGCAAAGTACCTAATAAAGTGGTTTGGATTTTTTCCACAAACACGCGGCGGTCAGGTTGTTGGCGGTTTTCAAACTCCAGCAATAAACCTTGCAGCTCGGTTTTAAATGCGGTTAATGCGGCAATTTCGCGGGCATTGGTTTTTTCCGGCAGAATGCGCTCTATGGTTGCCACCATGTGGGCGATAGCGGCTGTCGGGTCAATTTCCGCTTTTAAATCGGGGAAACGCGCGGCTTGAAAGCCCATCACCGTCACCATTTCTTCAATAATCGCCAATTTGCTTTCTTGGTCTGCTGGCACAAAATCAAATAAGCTGACGGTGCGGTCTACCGTTGACAACTTTTCCAACTGTTGCTGTAAGGCTTTGGTTTTATCGGCTTCCTTGGTCAAAACCGTCAGCGTCATCGGCGTGGTGTCTTTGTCTTTGGTCAGCTCTTTAAAGGCGACTACCGATTCGGAATTAGGATCACGCAAGTTGATGGGGTTGAAATCGGTTTGTACATGAGTCATCAGTACCCCAGACACTATCGCCAAAAGCACGGTAACGATAACGATAGGCTTGGCAAAATGTAGGGTGAGCGCTGCCAGCTTGATTGGCATTTTTGACAACATACCGGGTTTATCGGCATTCGGCTGGCTATTCGATGGCGCGGGCATTATCCGCAACAACACTGGTAAAACCGTGAGCGTAACGCCCACGCAGATAAATAAACTGGTGCCAGCCAATAAGCCTAATTCCGATACGCCTTTGTAATCGGTCGGGATAAACGCATACAAACCAATTGCCGTTGTCCCCGCACATAACATTAAAGACGGGCTGGTCGCCATAATCGCACCATGCAAAGCACGGGTTTTGCTGCAATGGTTCAAGATGTAATCGCGGTATCGCAAACAAAAATGGATGGCATATTCCACACCTAAGCCAATGTTGGAAACCGCAAAGGCCACGGAAATCAAATTGAGTTCTTTCACAGCGACGGCGGCAAACGTGCCACAAAACACCATGCCTAGCGCCAAGGTAAATAAGGTTGCCACCGTCAACATCACCGAACGGTACGCCAGCAGCAAAATAAACAGCACTAAAACTACCGAGAAAATACTAGCGGTAAATGTGCCACTGCTCATGCCCGCTAATTCGTCATCTTCCAAACCCGCTTCGCCAGTGATGGTAACAGTCACTTCCGGCAAATTTGGGTCTTGTATTTCTTGGACGGCTTTACGGATGGCGACAACGGCGTTTTCGGCAGGACGGATTTTGGTGTAATCAAACTTTGGTAAGGCGAGGATATAACCGTTATCGCTGGCGAATTTTTTCTTGTCGGTAATCAGGGCTTCCCACGACAACAAAGCGTTATGTCCATTAGTGGTTTTATGCAATGCGCCCGCGACTTTTTCTAATAAAGATGGCAAGTCCACTGGCAAATCTTGGTTGCTGTCTTTTTGCGTTAAGGCATCTTCAAAGATAGAGAAGAAGCCGTTTAAATCAGTTTGCTGATACAACCTGCCGATAAATGGCTGGGCTTGCGATAAGGTATCGGACAGCTCTTGCAAATCGCCAACATCTAAATACAACAAACCGTTTTTATGGAAAAATCGGTTGTCATTGGGTAAATATACCGAGCCAAAATTCTCTTGGTCTGCCTGTAACAACCGCCCTAAACGCTTGGTTGCCGCTTTGGTGAGTTCCGGCGAATCCGATTTCACCACCAACAGCAAGGTTTGCATGTCTTGGGAAAATTGCTTTTCAAATTTGCGGCGATTTTGTTGGAACGGCGCTTCTGGGGCAACCAACTCAGCAGTATCGGTATTTACACTCAGATTATTGGCGGTGTATTGCCAAGCTAAGCTGGTGAAAATCGCAACCAGTAATAACACTGACCAAGGATGGCTAAGGCTCCAGTTGCCCCAGCGGGAAAGCAGATTGTGTCCAAGTGTTTTTAGCGACATAACGGTTATGGTATTTAATAGAAAAAAGAAGGATGCTAGTAAGAAGGCATTCTAACTGATGTTACGCAGACATTTTCCGCGATATGAAAACAAATAATGATGAGTCGCTATCGCGACGATTTTTGAATCGGGTTCTCGCACCCGAAGGCGAGCTACTTTCTTTTGCGCCGCCAAAAGAAAGTAGCCAAAGAAAAGGCGGCCCGGTTACCGCTCATGTCTTGCGCTCCTCGTATTTGTCGGGGGACGGCAAAAGGGGCTTCCTGCCCCTTTGCCGCCGTGCGGCTTCCCTGCCGCACCCCTTCGGGCTGTTCCCGACAAATACTCCGGTGCTCGACGCGGTAAACGGGACAACACTACGCTACTACGTGACACAACTTCTAAATAGAATTAACCATCAGAATGCGTTGTTCAGGCTTTGCTTGGCATTATGGCAGATAAGATTATTCAGTCACCAAGCCATCAACCCGTTGGAAACCTTTGGGTAAATGCAGGCCGCGTTTGCCGCGAGTACTGGAATAATGCGCTATATCGGCGGTTTTCAAGGTTAAGAAGCGTTTGCCGGATAGCACTTTTAATTGGCTTTGAGCAGTGAGTGCCACCACGGCAACGATGCCATCTTTACCTGCCGCCAATTCTGCGCTGGTAAATTGTATTAATTTATTGCCTTTACCTTTTGATAACGCAGGTAAATCACTGGCAGGGAAAATCAGCAATCGGCCTTGTAAAGTTACCACTGCCAATAAATCTTCAGGATTTTGTAGATAGGCGGGTTTTAGCAGTTTTGCGCCTTCGCTTAAGGTTATCACGGTTTTTCCGGCTTTGTTTTTGGTTGCCAATTCTTGCAATTGCACCCGAAAACCGTAGCCGATATGGCTAACCAAGACATACCAATCTTCGGCATTACCCGTTAATAAATGCTGAAATACCGCGCCCGCTGGCGGATTCAACCGCCCTGTCAACGGCTCGCCTTGGGTACGGGCGGAAGGCAGGTCATGCACGGTGGAGTTATAAGCGCGTCCGGTAGAATCCAGAATAATGACCGATTGCGTGGAGCGGCATTTGACGGCATCCAAAAAGCTGTCACCAGAACGGTAATTTAAACTGGCGACATCTATATCGTGGCCTTTGGCGGCGCGAATCCAGCCTTTTTCCGAGAGTATCACCGTCATCGGTTCGTTACTGATGAGCGCGGTAGTTGCCATTGCTTGGGCGGCATCTCTGGCGACAATCGGTGAACGGCGCGGATCGCCAAATTTTTCCGCATCACTGGCAAGCTCAGAGCGTATCAATTGGTTAAGCAAGGTTTTGGAGCCTAAGATTTCTTGCAGGCTGTCGCGTTCTTGCGCCAATTCATCTTGTTCGCCACGAATTTTCATTTCTTCCAATTTGGCGAGATGGCGCAGCTTTAACTCCAAAATGGCTTCGGCTTGGGTATCAGTTAAATTAAACCGCGCCATTAACACTGGCTTGGGTTTTTCTTCGTTGCGGATGATGGCGATGACTTCGTCTATATTCAAATAAGCGATTAATAAGCCATCCAAAATATGCAGCCGTGCCAGCACTTTATCTAAACGGTATTGCAGTCGGCGGCGCACGGTTTCGGTACGGAATTCCAGCCATTCAACCAAAATTTCCCGCAAGCCTTTCACTTTCGGCCTGCCGTCCAAGCCAATCATGTTGATGTTGACGCGGTAGCTTTTTTCTAAATCGGTGCTGGCAAACAGATGCGACATCACGGCATCGACATCTAAACGTTTGGATTTTGGCATCAGCACGATGCGGGTGGGATTTTCGTGGTCGGACTCATCGCGCAAGTCGTCAATCATGGGCAGCTTTTTCGCCATCATCAGCGCGGCAACTTGTTCTTGCAGTTTTGAGCCGGACACTTGGTACGGCAAGGCGGTGATGACAATATTGCCATCTTCCACTTCGTAAACGGCGCGCATTTTTATCGAGCCACCACCAGTAAGGTACATTTTTTGGATGTCTTCGTTAGCGGTGACGATTTCTGCGGCGGTTGGGTAATCGGGGCCTTTGATGTGGGTCATCAAAGTTTCTAAGCTACTATCCGGCTCATCCAGCAGTTGGATACAGGCCGCCGCAACTTCACGCAGATTGTGGGGCGGAATATCGGTCGCCATACCGACAGCAATCCCCATCGTGCCGTTGAGTAAAAGATTGGGTAAGCGCGCTGGCAATAAAGACGGCTCTTCTAACGTGCCGTCGAAATTGTCTGTCCAGCCGACAGTGCCCTGCCCTAATTCATTGAGTAATGTTTGTGCGTAACCCGTCAGCCGCGATTCCGTATAACGCATGGCGGCAAACGATTTTGGGTCGTCTGGCGATCCCCAGTTGCCCTGCCCGTCTATCAACGGATAGCGGTAAGAGAAATTCTGCGCCATCAATACCATGGCTTCATAACAGGCAGAATCGCCATGCGGATGGTATTTACCTAAAACATCACCGACAGTACGGGCGGATTTTTTGTATTTCGCCAAGGCGGTCAAACCCAATTCTGACATGGCGTAGATAATACGCCGTTGTACGGGTTTGAGACCGTCGGCGATATGCGGCAAGGCACGGTCTAAAATCACATACATGGAGTAATCCAAGTAGGCTTTTTCGGCAAAATCCTTTAACGGCAGTTGTTCAAAATTTTCTGCGACTCGCACTTAAATTTCATCCTCATCAATTTCTGCTTGCAGGGCACGGCTTCTTTCCAAGCTTTCTTGGCGCAGTTGTTTACGCATTTGTGCCGCTGCATATAAACGCTTTTCTGCATCAGTTTCTAATTCTAGGCGTGGCACTTCTATTGATTTGCCGTTTTCATCAATCGCCACCATGGTGAAAAAACAGGAGGTGGTGTAGCGTTTTTCGTAAGTCCGCAAGTGTTCGGCAACCACTTTAACGCCGATTTCCATGGACGAGCGTCCGACATAATTAACCCGCGCATAAAAAGTGACTAATTCGCCGACATTAACATTCTGCTTAAAGAACACCTGATCTAACGCAGCGGTAACCACATAATTTTTACAATATTTTGCGGCGCAGGCATAAGCCGCCTGATCCAATAATTTCAGTAAAGTACCGCCATGTACATTACCTGCAAAGTTAGCCATATCGGGTGTCATCAACACCGTCATAGATAAGGTTTTTTCTTGTTTACTCATTTTAATGATCGCCCTACTTAATAAGGCAATCATTTTACACTAGGGTAGCAGTAAATATTGTCGGTAAAAATGCGCTGGCTTGATAATAATTGCTAATAGCAAAGCCAAGTAGAATAAATGCCTAGGGATAATCTCATTCTAACTAAAATGTTTTTGCCCCTTACTTATTTTTAGTGCTACTATGGCTTGCAGTTAAAGTTTAAGCCGGCTTTATTCTAAAGCTGGGATTTGTAAGCCAGCCAATTGGCGATTTTTTAAGTTAAGAGTGTGATATGTCAGATCAAGTTGTAGGTACCGTTAAGTGGTTCAATGATGAAAAAGGTTTTGGATTTATTGAGCAAGAAGGTGGCAAAGATGTTTTCGTCCACCACAGCGCAATTAACGGCACTGGTCGCAAAACCCTGCGCGAAGGCCAAAAAGTTACCATGCAGGTGACTCAAGGTCAAAAAGGCCCGCAAGCTGAAAATGTAACCCCTGCGTAATACCCCAGAAATTAACAGAACCTAAAAGCAATCATGCTTTTAGGTTTTGTTTTATCTAGCACCCGCATTTTCATTGTCTGATAAGCCTTGCCTTAAGCACGACAAACTTGGCATTACTAGCCACCAAAGTACAGTTTTTAAATAAGCGCTTCAAATTAGCGTGGTAATCCAAATGCCGATTGCCAACCACCCATAATTCCGCGCCGTTACGCAATACCCGCAGTGATTCCCTGAACATACTCTGTGCGAGCTGATCGCCGACTGTATTGTGTTGGTGGAACGGTGGATTGCATAAAATCAAATCTGCTGATGCTGAAGCAAACCCCGTTAAACCGTCGCCGACGACAAATGTTGCCTGCCGCGCATCCGCAAATGCCGCGTGGAAATTCTCTTGTGCAGAAGCAACCGCCATAAACGACTCATCGACAAAATGCACCACCGCCTCTGGATTGCTGACCGCCGCCATCAAACCAACCACGCCATTACCGCAACCTAAATCAATGACATCTAGCGCTGAATTGCTAGCGGGTAAATGCTGCAAAAAAAACCGCGTCCCTATATCCAAACTATCCCGTGAAAACACATTGGCATGATTGGCGATTCGGTAAGCGGTATTTTCTAGCGTGTAGCAAATAGGATAAGGATTCGCGGGCGTAATTAAATTTGGATCAAGCTGGGCGAAAACCAATCTAGCCTTTTTTTTCGCCAACGACGTGCTGGTTGTACCGATAAGCCGCGCCAAAAGCGTCCAAACCGAAGACGGCAACGCCTTTACCATGCCCGCAACCACAATCTGGGTATTGGCTGATAAATAAGGCCGTAACTGCAACAACTGATATTCCAGCAAAGCCAGAGTTTTTGGCGCTTTAATCAGCACCCAGTCGAATGGCCCTGCTGGCATAGCCAAACTATTGACTAGCGTTACTTGCTCTATCGGCAATTGGTTGGCTTGCAAATTTAAGCGGGTTGCTTGCTGGGACAAAAACGAATCAGACCAAGCCTGCAATTGATAGCGGCTTAAAGCCACCGCCAACCCGCCAAAGGTATCATTGACGACCAAAATACTGGCGTTATCAGCAGGTTTAGCGGCATCCACATACGCCAACAGATATTCATCGGCAGCATCCCAAGCCTGTAACAACTCCCTAGGTCGCTCCGGCAAACGCCGTAACATAAATTGCCCTTGCGGGACTTCAAGCAACTGATCAGTCTTAAGCACGCGAAGAAAACTTTCCGGTTTCAGTATGCACTTTTATCAACTCACCTGTTTCCAGATATTCAGGGACTTGCACTTCCAATCCCGTTGATAGTTTTGCCGTTTTCGTCCGCGCGGTTGCCCCAGAGCCTTTAATTGTCGGTGGTGTTTCAATAATTTCCAACACCACGGTTGACGGCAACTCAATCCCTAACGGCGTATCGTCAATCAACAACACCACAATACCTTCCAAGCTTTCGGTCAGATATTCGGTCTGCCCCTCCAAATCTTCAGCCGACAAAGTATATTGGCTGTAATCTTCGGAATTCATAAACACATAATTGTTATCGTCTTTGTAAGAATACTGCACCTTGGCACGAACCAATTCCGCATCCCTAAACATATCCTCGCCTTTTAATGACTCATCGAGCTTCAACCCGGTTTTCATATTGGTGAACCGGACTTTATACAAGGTTGTCCCGCCACGCGAAGATGGGCTTTTAACATCGACGTTTTTAACAATATGCGGCACACCGTCAATATCCACCACCATGCCCCGTTTTAAATCACTCGCTTTAGCCACACTTATTCCTCATTGTAAGTATTGAAATATGTCCACGAAAAACACGAAAAGCACGAAAAGTTTTTTGTTGCTTGCTAACTTAGTGAAATGACTATCGTTCCCACGCCGGAGCTTCACTGCAATTAAGTTAAAAAATAAACCTTAATATTCATTTTGTTACGATTATTTTTGAGACATGTATTAATCGTAGGTCGGGTTAGCGATAGCGTAACCCGACACACCAAACACACAAAATGTCGGGTTACGCTATCGCTAACCCGACCTACATAAATGCAATACACTAATTTTTAATACTTAAATTATTAACTTAAGGCAGTGACGCTCCAGCGTTGCATTTCACCAGCAAACAACGCGGGAGCGTGGGAACTATAAAAAGTTGGTGATGGTAAAAATCAACGTGATGCTGTTTTTCAAAGATGGCATCAAAAAACATGTTTTTTGACTCCTCTTCCGTGTAATCACTTAATTTTTTACCACTACCAAAAAGCTGATACCTACAAAATCCTTAAGATTTTTTTCGTGTTTTTCGTGTTTTTCGTGTTTTTCGTGTTTTTCGTGGACAAATAAAATTCTTAAAAACCTCACACCGATTGCTTTTGCAGCAAAGCCGCTTTTTTCAACCTAGCGCGTTCTGCTTTTTCTGCCGCTTCCTGCAAGTTACGCAATTCCCTAGCTTCAAAACGGCGTTTGGCAAAATCGGCTTTTCCCCGTTTAGTCCGCGCATCCACTTCATCGGCAGCTTCCATGACTATGCAGTCTACCGGACAAGGCGCAATGCACAATTCACAGCCCGTGCATTCATCGGCAATTACCGTGTGCATAAACTTAGCGGCACCGATAATGGCATCCACCGGACAAGCAGCAAGGCACTTCACGCAACCAATACAATCTTGCTCAATAATAAACGCCACTTGTCTTGGTTTATGCACACCAAATGCTGGATTCAACGGCTTAAACGGCACATCTAAAAATGCCGCCAAAGCATGAATGCCTTCATCACCACCCGGCGGACATTGGTTTATATCCGCCTTACCTTCGGCAATCGCCTCCGCATAAGGACGACAACCTTTATAACTGCACTGACCGCATTGGGTTTGCGGCAATAAAGCATTGATTTGTTCAGATACTGTGATCATTGCACTGCTATCACTTCACCCGCATACCAGCTACTGCGCCAGCATCCGGCGACAACAACCAAATTTCCTTATCCCCTGGGCCAGCTGCCAACACCATGCCTTCGGAAACACCAAAGCGCATTTTTCTTGGCGCTAGATTGGCGATTACCAAAGTTAAACGGCCTTGCAAATCTTCCGGCTGATAAGCGGATTTAATACCGGAAAATATCGTGCGGGTTTCATCGCCGATGTCCACGGTCAATTGCAGTAATTTATCTGAACCTTCCACATGGTCGGCTTTGATGATTTTGGCGATCCGCAAATCCAGTTTGGCGAAATCGTCAAAACTGATGGTATCGGCGATGGCTTCAAATTGTTTTACGGCGGCGACAGTCGCGGATTTTTCCAGATTTTCTTTGGAAGCTTCAACAATCGCAGCGATTTTATCGGCATCCACACGGGTCATCAGCGGTTTAAATTCGTTGATTTTATGGTTCAACAACGGTTGCAAACTATCAACCCATGAGCTGATTTCATCGTTAAAAAACACTTCCGCTTGTTGTGCCAACGCTGGCAATACCGGTTTCAAATAAGCGACCAACAAACGGAACAAGTTGATGCCCACGCTACAAACATCTTGCAAGGCTTGCTCTTCGCCTTCTTGTTTTGCCAGTAACCACGGTTTTTTATCGTCAATATAAGCATTGGCTTTATCGGCTAAAGCCATGATTTCCCGCATTGCCTTCCCAAATTCACGGCTTTCATAAAAGTCGGCGATAACGGGCGCTGCTGAGATAAATTGCTGAAACAACTCGGTTTCCACGCACTGGGCAGACAACATACCGTCAAATCGTTTCGCAATAAAACCACTGCAACGGCTGGCGATATTGACCACTTTGCCGACCAAATCGGAATTGACCCGTTGGCTGAAATCGTCAAAATTCAAATCAATATCATCAATGCCCGCGCTGAGTTTGGCGGCGAAATAATAACGCAGATATTCCGGGTTTAAATGTTCCAGATAGGTACGCGCGGTGATAAACGTACCACGGGATTTGGACATTTTTTCACCATTGACGGTTAAAAAGCCGTGGGCAAAAATCGCAGTCGGGGTGCGTAAATTCGCGCCCGTCAGCATCGCAGGCCAGAATAAGGCATGGAAATAAATGATGTCTTTACCAATAAAATGGTACAGCTCGGTGCTGCTGTCTTTTTGCCAAAACTCGTCAAAATCCAAACCGTTTTTAGCGCAAAGGTTTTTAAAGCTCGCCATATAACCTATCGGCGCATCCAGCCATACATAAAAATATTTACCGGGCGCATCGGGTATTTCAAAACCAAAATACGGCGCATCACGGGAAATATCCCATTGCTGTAAACCACTTTGTAACCATTCAGCCATTTTATTGGCAACTTCCGGTTGTAAATGGTCGGCGTTAATCCACGCCGCCAACTCATCGGCAAAATCACTGAGATCAAAAAAGTAATGCTCAGAATCTTTGGCGATGGGTTTTTCGCCAGAAATGGCGGATACCGCATTTTTTAATTCGGTCGGTGAATAAGTCGCGCCGCAAACTTCGCAGTTGTCGCCATATTGATCTTTAGCGCCGCATTTTGGGCAATCGCCTTTAATGAAACGGTCTGGCAAAAACATTTCCTTTACCGGATCGTAAGCTTGGGTGATGGTGCGCGAACTGATATGTCCGCCATCACGTAAACGCGTGTAAACCATTGCTGACAATTGTTTATTTTCTTCCGAATGGGTGCTGTGATAATTGTCGAATGCAACCCCGAAATCACTAAAATCGGCAAAATGCTGTTCCCAGACTTTAGCGATTAAGGTTTCAGGCGTGATGCCTTCTTTATCGGCGCGGAGCATAATCGGCGTGCCGTGGGTATCATCGGCACAAACGTAATAGCACGCCAAACCACGTTGTTTTTGGAAGCGTACCCAGATGTCGGTTTGGATGTATTCAACAAGATGGCCTAAGTGGATTGGGCCGTTGGCGTAAGGTAACGCGCTGGTGACGAGGATTTTTCTATTGATCATGGTTTGCGTGTCAATTTGGCTACGGAAAATAGCGGCATTATCGCATAAATTGACGGCTTGCTGGTTTTGTCGGCGGTGGTTTTTGTGTGCTTATTGTTGGGGGATGTGATTATTTGCCATCAGGAAATAATTGTTGGTACCTGATGTTACGCACTCACTTTTTGTGAAACGAAAATAAAAAATAATGAATCGCTATCGCGATGTTTTTTAAATCGGGTTCTCGCACCCGAAGGCGAGCTACTTTCTTTTGCCCCGCCAAAAGCAAGTAGCCAAAGAAAAGGCGGCCCGATCGCCGCTCATGTCTTGCGCTCCTCACATTTTCGGGGGACGGCAGAATGGGCTTCCTGCCCATCTGCCGCCGTGCGGCATCCCTGCCGCACCCCTTCGGGCTGTTCCCAACAAATTCTCCGGTGCTCGACGCGGCAAACGGGAGAAAGCGCGTTACTGCGTAACGTCAGTTGGTAAGTGCGATAACATGTGCAGAGGAACGAAACACCTCAATCGAAGCAACACGCGAACGATGCGCCTCCCTTCGTTCGGCACATCCTATAAGCGCATCTTATGGTCTTATGGAACATAATACTCCGAAATGGTGGATTGCTGGCGCGAATCCACCTTACGTGTTGATTTTAAGGATTATTCTTTCGAAATGTTCTTTAAAGAGGATTTAGAAAATACAAAATTTCCTTGCAAAACACAACCACCACAATTGCCAGCCCAAGCTTGATTAGAATACTTTGTATTTATTTTGACATTAATATTAATCAAAATCGATTCTTCGCCCATTATATTTATTGGCTCAGACATCATATTATTTTCCTCATGTTGTTCGCCATTTGATTTAAAAATTTTAATTTTGCCTTCTTTTGCATATCCATAGCAAACGTTTCTAAAAGAAGGCGAACCATTTGTGAAAATTACTAATGCATCTTTGTCTTTAGATAAATCTATCTCAAGATTTTTCTCTAATTTATTGGGAATATAAATTGAAAAATATTGTATATATGAAGTATCGCTCAGATCAGGCCGACCTGGGAATTGTTCTCTAAAAGCAAAGACAGTACCCCTTCCTTCAGATAAGTCCTGAAAAAGCACAGAAGGATTGTTGTCCCGAAGCGAATAGAATATTGTTTTAGAAATTTTTTTTGACAATTTTCGATGAAGCTCGATATCTTTTAATTTTGCGTCATCTATCCATATACTTTTGGTAGTTGTATTAGGTAATTCATTTAATGATAAACAGTTACTTACTGACTTTGCATATAAGTTATTGATCATAATAAGAGTAAATAAAAATAAAAATATTCTTTTCATCAATTAACTCACAAAAAGCCATAGAAAAATTTTACATATCATTTAGCAACACCTTCTCTTAAATTCGTTGCGCCTACATAATGTTCAGTGGCGATTGCATTTTAGGAATCTATCAAGCTCTTTTTTTCGATCTTTAGGCTTAATTTTTCTAAGCTTATTAAACTCTCTCTTTAACTCTCTAGTTGTTCGCCTTAGTGCTTCTTCATAGGGAAATCCGCGACCATTAAAGTCAAGTTGATGTTCAAAGTCGTTCTTAGGATAAGTATAATGAACGGATTCATGAATAACGGTATCTAAAAGATCATTAGCTTGATTTTCACTTAGAGGTTGATCATAACGATCATCAACCCTTATCGAAACACCTGGTCGTGTTGCTCCTACTACATCAGATCCATATTCTGATAAATCTGTTACCAAAATTTGTTCAGGATAGTTAAGATCAGTTTGAGTTGCAGATGCTAACCATGTTGCTATCTCCACATCAATCCTTGTTAATCCAAAAGGATCGACAGCATTAACCGGATTCCCCCCAACATAAACATAAGGGTTGAGCCCACCCGCCAAGCCTATCGGGTCGGGGGTGATGTAACGCCCGGTCTGCGGGTCGTAGTAGCGGTGGTGGTTATAATGCAGCCCGGTTTCCTTGTCGTAGTATTGCCCTGGGAGGCGCGGGTTGTACTCGAAGGCGGTGCCGTCACCGTCGGGGTCTTGGTTGGGCTGGCCGAGGCCGAAGGCGTCGCTGTTGTCCCAGCGCCAGACGGGGACGTTGGCGTTGTTGAGGATGACACGGGCGGTGTCCAGATGGTCGGCCTGCACGTTGCCCAGATAGACGGTTTCCTGCCGTAGGGCGTTATTGTTGTCGTATTCGCCAAGTAAATGCCCCTCACCATCGTAGACGAAGCGTTGCGGGCCGTTGACAACATAAGCCCCCCATTTGGCAACCCGCCAAGGCGCTCCCTTTCGTTCGGCGCATCTTATGGATTTTGCTTGGAAATGCCATTCGTAGGGCAGTTTCGCGCCAGCAAACCGCCATCACTATGGAACATAATGCTCCGAAATGGTGGATTGCTGGCGCGAATGCACCTTACGTGTTTGTTCGCATAATCCCCGGCATTATGTAACTTGGCGCGGGTTTGCCAAGGCGGGAAAACGATGCATGGAATGCACCTTATCCGGCTTACGGCTTACGGCGGCGAGATCAAACGCCCCACCGCAATTATGTCTATTTGATCAGTCACATCATCAATACGTTCTAAGTTGTGTACCCTAGACATCTCAATATATCTCTCTATGTAACTGTTTAATATAAAACTATTTAAATTGAATAAGCCGTTTTTATTAAGTTGGTTAATAAATTCAGGAAACAAATCAGGTTTAGTAAATACACCTTGAGCCAATATTGAACCATATCCGTGACAATAAACATCATTACCTAACCACGAAACGTTTGGGCAGCCTATTACAACTTTTTTTGTTTTGCTAGGTTTTCAGAAAATACAACACATATTTCATTTCTATCTTGATGGCGATTAGAAAACTCAAGAATTTTTTGGGTTTTGTCTACATTGCTCAGTAGCTTTATATCGGTAAAATATTGATTTGTCTCTTCAATCTCACTTCTTAACTTAATGAGTTCAAGAGGCAATGTTCCAGAATAATGATCTTCATCAAGATCAAACCAAGGCATTCTATCTAAGCCAGAGTAATATATATCGCCAATGCAAGGTGGCTTCTTGAAAAAAGCACAACGGTCTGCTGCATAAAAGTTATGCATCGGTTTACGTAAAACTACATATCCACAAATATTATTCATTACCAGCTCGTAGGGTGGTTTCGCGAAGCAAACCACCGCTACCTAGGAAAGTTATGGCTAATCAGCCTTACGGCTTACAGGTGGCGGAAGCTCATCATAAATAGGATTAAAACATGGTTTGCTGAACCGTCGCTCCTGAATTTCTAGCTTTGTTTTCAGGCCAATGATAATAACAGGCGATTTCCCGCGGCCACTTCCAAAAACAACATCGGTTCGATAAAAGCCCTGTTCTATGGGGTCATGCTGATACTTAAGAATTCCTGGACTTCTGCCTGTTATTGATTTGTAGTTTCCACAAACAGGACAAAGCCCCTCGAACTTAGTGTTCCTTTTTTCCGTATCAAAAACCAAGATACGGCGCGGTTTCATACAATAAAAATCGAGTTTTTTAGTGATAGGAAAGAAGTCCGCCTCGTCAGGATAGTGTTCTTCGCAAAAGGCCTTAAAGCGTGCCGAGACAATATCACGCCCATCGTAAGAAGAACCGATGTCGTATTTCTTCGGTATCTTGATGTTTTCAGGCAAGTAAGATTCATCAAGACAACTCTTGCAATTCGGGCAAAACAACTCATCCGGTGCGGTCTCGAAAAAATAGGAATCGTTATCATGCCCTGTCAAAAAATAGGCTATTAGCATTTCAGCTCCGACAAAATGCAAAATTTTTTGCTAGGCTACTTAGCAATTACTTTCTAGCTTCAATGAGTTTAATCAAATCGCCGCTGTGCTTATCAATATGTACCCATTGAAAACCACAGGCTTTGACATTTCTGATGGTGTTGCGGTTGATATTTGCACCGAACATTTTGAGGACTAACGGGTTTAGGCGGTTCATTACCCACGCAATTGGCGGTTTTGAACTGATGACATGTTCTAACAACAGTACTTGACCGCCTGGCTTGCAAACCCGATACACTTCTTTTAAGCCTTTTAAAGGCATGGGCACAGAGCAAAATACAAAGCTGGCGATCACGGTATCAAAACTGTTGTCAGCAAAGCACAAGGCTTCCACGTCCATTAAATCTAAGGCTACGGCGACGGCTTTATCGGCTTGCTTGCGTTGCGCTTGCTTAAGCATTTCCGGGCTAAAATCCACCGCCGTTACCCGTGCATTTTCTGGGTAAAACGCAAAGTTTTTGCCAGTACCTACTCCGACTTCCAAAATATGATAGCCCTCGACCCGTTCCCATAAACGCTTGCGGTGACGTTTAAAAAAAAAGCCCTCCATCATCGCTTCTAATATTTCAAAATACGGAGCGATGCGGTCGTAGCGTTTTCTGATAACGGCGCTAGCAATTTTCATGGGTCGGCAACTATTTCATCATTTGCTGTCTGAAAATGGTGTCGATTTTTTGATTGGTTTGTTGTGGAGTAGCGGCTTGTACTGGCGGTAATCTGGGGGCAACTACTACCGCAGGAGTGGCGACGGCTGGCACTTCCATGCTGTCACTTTCTACATCGATGGCTTCGCAATTATCAAACGCCAAAAGATCGTTATAGCTGGTGTCTAGCTGATAGTTATCCCAAACATACAGCGGATTGGCGATTGGTTTAGTCGGTAGCCATGCGGTGGCTAAATCAAACGTACCGACCGACAAACGACCAACACCATTAAAAAAGCCTTTTAACAAACCGCCTGTCAGACCGAAAAAGATATTACTGTCGTTAGAAGTTTTGGCGATGCTTTTAGGGACTTCTAAAATCCCTGTGGTCATATTGGCAAAAGCCAATCCGGTTTTGCTACCCACTTTTTGCATATAACTGCATGAGGGCGAATGATTTTCAGCCTGCCCTGCCATTGGATAAATAAAACATCCAGCCAACAAAAAAGTAACAAAAAAATGCTTGAATGAAGTCATGACAAGTCCTGTGAATTGATTAATAACGGCTTTAGTATAACAGAGGCTTACTAATTTACTTTCCTAAAGCTTTGGCAAAAGCATTTGCCATTGTCCCTTGCTGCGGCGCTGGCTTGGCCTGTTTGGCAACAGGCTGTTTTTTGGCTGATGGCACAGCGGACTTTTCTTTGGCAACCACCACTTCAGCATCCGATTTCATGCTCAAGGCAATACGTTTACGCGCCGCATCCACTTCCAGCACTTTCACCCGCACCACATCCCCGGCTTTTACCGCATCCCGTGGGTCTTTAATAAAGGTATCTGACAAATGCGAGATATGCACCAAGCCATCTTGGTGTACGCCAATATCGACAAACGCGCCAAAATTGGCGACATTGGTGACCACGCCAGACAGCATCATACCGGGAACAAGGTCGGTGATTTTTTCAATACCCGCCATAAATTCCACGCTTTTGAATTCAGGTCTGGGATCGCGACCGGGTTTTTCCAGCTCTTGTAAAATATCAGTCACCGTCGGCACACCAAACTGCCCGCTGGCATATTTGCTGGGATTAAGGCCGCGTAAAAACTGGCTTTGCCCAATTAAATCGCGGATCGACTTGCCAGTATCTTTAATGATAGCTTCCACCACCGGATAGGCTTCAGGATGTACGGAAGAGCCGTCCAGCGGGTTATCGCCATTGCTGATGCGTAAAAATCCGGCGGCCTGTTCAAAAGCCTTATCCCCCAAACGCGGCACTTTTTTCAACTGCAAGCGGTTTTTAAACGGGCCATTTTCGTTACGGAACTGAACAATATTTTCGCTAACACTGGTCGATAAGCCAGACACCTGTTTTAACAACGCCACCGAAGCAGTGTTGACATCCACGCCGACCGCGTTTACGCAATCCTCGACCACGCTATCCAAGCCGCGCGCCAATTGCACTTGGTTGACATCATGTTGATACTGCCCTACGCCTATGGCTTTCGGTTCAATTTTCACCAACTCCGCCAACGGGTCTTGCAAGCGTCTGGCGATGGATACCGCGCCGCGCAAGGATACGTCCAACTGCGGAAATTCTTTCGAGGCCAATTCCGAAGCCGAATACACCGACGCGCCCGCTTCTGAAACCGTCACTTTACTAAAGCTTAATTCACTATGGCGCTTCATTATGTCGGCGACTAGCTGATCGGTTTCCCGCGACGCAGTGCCGTTGCCGATACTCACCAAATTCACCTGATGGGTGGCAATCAATTTTGCCAAAATGGCGATAGACTCATCCCATTGTTTGCGCGGCGGATGCGGATAAATGGTATCTGTCGCCAATAATTTGCCCGTGGCATCAACAACCGCCACCTTCACCCCAGTGCGGATACCCGGATCCAAGCCCATGGTGTTTTTTGAACCCGCAGGCGCTGCCAACAGCAAATCCCGCAGATTACTGGCAAACACGCGGATAGCTTCTTGTTCCGCCGCTTCCCGCAACCGTTGTTTTAAATCCAGATCAATACGGGTAAATAATTTAATCTTCCACGCCAAACGCGCCGTTTCCGCCAACCACGCATCCGCAGGCAAAGCTAGATTAGTCACCGCCAATTGTTTGGCTACCCGTTGGCTGCAAAAATCATGACCGACTTGCTCATCTTGTTCCGGTTTTAGGCGCAAATCCAAGGCATCTTCATTACGTCCACGGAATAACGCCAACGCCCGGTGCGACGGGATTTTGTGGATGGCTTCTTGATAATCAAAATAATCCTTAAATTTCTCAGCCACCTGCTCCTTGCCCGCAATCACCGTGGCATTCAGAATACCTTGTTGCCAAACCCGGTCGCGTAAATCCGCCAATAAACCTGCATCTTCCGCCAGATTTTCCATCACAATTTGCCGTGCACCGTCCAAGGCCGCCGCCACATCGGCAACACCTTTTTCGGCATCTATATAAGCGGTGGCGATTTGTTCGGGAATCAGACTACGGTCTGCCAACAACGCCTCAGCCAATGGCTCAAGCCCGGCTTCACGGGCAATCTGGGCTTTAGTGCGACGCTTGGGTTTATAGGGCAGATACAAATCTTCCAACAAGGTTTTGCTGTCTGCTTCGTTGATGGCTAAGGCCAATTCGTCAGTGAGTTTGCCTTGGATACGGATGCTATCGAGGATGGTGTCACGGCGGGCGTTAAGCTCGCGCAGATAAGTTAAGCGCTCTTCCAGAAACCGTAACTGGCTATCATCTAGCCCGCCCGTGGCTTCTTTGCGGTAACGGGAAATAAACGGCACAGTCGCGCCTTCATCTAACAAAGCCACCGCAGCGGCAACTTGTTTGTGGTTTACAGCGAGTTCTTCGGCAATGCGTTGGATGACGTCCATTTAGAGAGTTCTTGTGCTAAAAAAATGGGCATTCTAACAAATCAGCAGCAACAAAACAGAAACGGCGCAAATTGACGATGGCCAAAAATGGCCTACAAAAAAACAATAACCGCCATTTTTATGCCAAGTGCAGATAATGCGCCAATCTGCTATCGTGTTAATTGCCCGACTGATGACGCGAACTACCCAAAAAACCTAATTTAAAATTACCCATAAAACCTATGAAAAATTTAATCCGCTTTCTCTTATTAATCACCCTAACCACAAATGTTCTAGCCGAAAACCGCACCTTACAGCGTGTCACCGACAAGCCCAAAGGCGGGATGATGGCGCAGGATTTAACCGGACTGCTGAAAAACACCCAACCCCTCAACGTGCAGCTTAACCAAAGCCGCTACACCCAAGGCGAAAAACTGGTGATTACTGTTGATGTGCAGCAAACAGGCTATTTAAACATCATAGAAATCAACGCCAAAGACGAAGCCACCGTGATTTTCCCTAACCAATACGACCCCAATAACCAAGTCAACGCCGGAAAATTTACCTTACCCACCGCGCAAATGAATTTTGACTTGACCGCAGGCGAGCCGTTTGGGCATTCAACCATCTTAGCGTTTTTAACCACCGATGCCGTCAACCTCTATAACAACGGCTTTAGCCAGCAAAACCAAGCCGCGCAAACCCAGCAATTATTTAAAACCCTATCACTGACCGACGTAACTGGCATGAGCCGCGCCTTTAACCTCACCCAAAAACAAAAAGCCGTTTTTGCAGGAAAAATTGATACCCAAGTGTGTGCTACAGCAGCGGATTGCTAAACCCAAAGGATCGCGACCAACTTGGTCGCCCTTTTAAAAGATGGTGATGGTAAAAATCAACGTGATGTTGTTTTTCAAAGATGGCATTGAATAGCTAAGCCAAAAGGGAGCGCGGGCGTCCCGCCCGCAAAACATGACAAACGAAAACAACATAGGACTTTCGCTCCCCTGAAAAAAGTAGTGTATGTTATCTGGCATGATAACGAAGAAAAAATACATAGAATACCTGATCAGCACCCCGATCAATTACACCTGCCATAACTTGTCCGAACATC